>Ga0315295_10000578_pt1 | contig 31590 bp, 33 predicted proteins | sample YL17G14_0_MG_FD_204453 | JGI IMG/M metagenome (GOLD analysis project Ga0315295, IMG submission 204453) | Sediment microbial communities from Yellowstone Lake, YNP, Wyoming, USA - YL17G14_0 | ecosystem: Environmental > Aquatic > Freshwater > Lake > Sediment | place: USA: Wyoming | collected... | reverse complement strand
GCCTTGATTGAGAGATACCTCGGAGGCGGGTCGGTCTGGAGCGTTGAGAGCAGTTCCTTCTGCTCAGGAGTGAGGAGAGTGGTCTGCCACACCTCGCTCCCTCCTGTCCGGTGGATGCCCACCTTCAGGCCCGAGAGGAGCGAACGGATCTCCCGCCACGTCTTCCCGGTCTCGTTTTCCGCCATCCTGATGAGGAGCAACGCTAGCCAGCACAGGAGCACGTGCGAGCGTATCCGGTCTTCAAGCCGGTGATACACAGGCCGTATGTCTACGAGGTGCTTCAGGTCCCTGTTGAGGCGCTCTATGCGCCAAAGGTTCTTGTAGGCAAGAACCACCTCTTCCACCGGAAGCATGTCTTCGGACGTGCTTATGAGGAACTTGCCGTCGAGGCGGGCTTCCCTCTTGATCCGGGCCTGGTCAAGGCTGAGAGTGCCGGTCTTGCTCTGCTTGATGTAGCGTCCGAAGGCGGGATGAGCGCGAAGGGCGCAGGCGGCCTTGGTGTGGGGTTCGCCTTTCAGTTGGTTGAGTCCCTCAAGCCGTCTTGTCGCTTCGCTAACGATGTCGGCCCGCTTCTTCTGGTCCCGTTCCGCCTCGGCGGGGTTCTTCACCACTATGAAGCGCCTGCGAAGAGCGCTTTGGTCTCCTACGATGACTTCCTTCGCCTCGAGGCCGGAGGCGAGTTTCTTGTACTTCCCGGCCCTTTGAACCGCGGCTGCCGGCTCTCCGTCCCGTCCCAACCGCATCTTCTCGCCGATGATGTAGCCGTCCGCCGCCCCCTGCAGGACCTTCCGGTTATCAGTCGAGTTGAACCCGGCGTCCATCACCGTCACCACCCTGCCGCACCCACCTTCGGTGGGTCCCCGCCACCCGTTGAGGTCTTTCTTCACTTCTTCCACCACGTTCTGGTCCGATGTGTTCCCTGGCCACTCCCACACACGCACCGGTATCCCGTCCCTCGTCATGGCGAAGCCGATCACTATCTGGCCGAGGTCGGGACGGCTGTCCTTGCTGTACCCTCTTTGGAGAAATTCCTCCTCTTCTCCTTGTTGTGACAGCCCCTCAACCTCGAAATATGTCGTGGTGGTATCAAAGAAGATGACATCCACTTCCAGGTTGAACAGGTTCGCCACCGCGGAAAACACGTTCCTCTGGATCTCCTCCGCGGATTCGAGCAGGAAGTCCATGGCCCTGTACAGCTGGTGGACCTCAACATAGGGCAACCCCTTCACCGTCACCTCACCCGAAACCCAGTCTTCCATGGCCAGTTTGCTGGAAGGGGCCATGGCCCTGTCAAGGACCATCGAGAAGATGAGGCGCTCCACCGCGGTGTCGTAGTCCCTGCCCGAGAGAAGTGATTCGAGCGCGCCACGGACGCCCATCCTCGTCCACATGGAGTCGAGGAGCCATGAGAGGCCAAGGTCCCGCGAGCCGAGGAACTCGAAGGGGGACTCCAGCCCGAGCTCTTGTTGCAGGGCCTTGCCCTCGTAAGGCTCGAGGAAACGGCAGATGCCTCTCACCAGGCGCCTTAAGCCCTCAACATCCAGCCGATCCGCGCGGCCCAAATTATGGAGCACCCTGACCTTGGACACCCCGGTTTCGGGGTCCCGGTAGCTATGGGCAAGTTGGACGTACTTGTTGCCCTTCGCAGTGACGGTTCGGATGTACATTGTACGTACATTCTATCACAGTGGCGTGAGGCCCGCAACATGAATCGGGTGATTGGTTGTGCCCACTGATTTCTGCTTGTTTCTACCCCTTCCGATCAAAGGACCCCTGCTACCGCGATTTCCACCTGCCCGGTTGTGCCCGCTTACTGTTCAACGCCAGCCTTGGTGGAGCCTCTGTTTGACCAGTTTGACGGGCATCCCGACGGCGTCCGAGATCTCCTGGTAGCTCAGGTCCCTCAGGTAGCGGAGCCGGAGCAGGGGGCCGTAGATCCCGGGGAGACGGTCAATCTCCCGGGAGAGGACCTCCCGGAGGTCCCTGGTCTCCAGGATCTCGTCCGGAGATGAGCCACTGTCGGAGACGTAGGACTCAATCGCCGACCAGCTCTCCGGCGGCAGGACCGTCTCCGCCCGCAGCCGGGAGGCTCGGGCCTTCCTGTAGTCCATGCAGGCGCGGAACGTGATTGACTTCAGCCAGGGAAGCAGCTTGCTGTCGTCCTCCAGCTGCCACATCTTGCAGTACACAGACGCCCAGATTCCCTGGAGGACGTCTTCGACGTCTCGCCCATCCAGGTACCAGGAGGTCAGCTGCGCTAAGCGCGGGCCGTGCTGCGCCACGATGTTCCCGAACGCCTCCCGGTCCCCGGCCTTAGCCTGTTGAACCGTCTCCGTCTCGGTCATAGATCCTCTCTCAAGTCCGGCCTTCACCCATACAGACGGCGGGCGGGAGCCGGGGGTTGGACGTGCGCCGAAGGCTACCCTATCAGAACCGGGCTGCTGGCGTCATGCCTGGCCAGGTTCTTCGTGATGGACTCCCCACTGAAGTTCGCGTAGCAGTACGCACACTGGTGGCCGCACGTGTTGTAGGCGCCCACGTCGACCGACTCCGCGCACAGGCACTCCGCGCGCTGTCCCCGGTCCTTTGGGAAGTCCTTCTCGATCCCGAAGAGCCTCCGGATGAGAGCCGCGTCGATGCAGGCTCCGTGGGGGATCCCCGCGTCACCCAAGTCCACAGCCTCGGCGCAGCTGGACACCTCGAGACCGTGACCGTCTCCGATTCCCCTGATCCGCCGGGCGAGCGCGAGGAGCTCCGTGCGGTAGGCCGGCAGCGCGATGTCCCTGAACATTGTCCCTGTCTCGCTCGACAGCCGGGACAGCCGCCCTTCGGTCTTGCTGTAGAAGTCCAACAGGCTGATCACGAGCCTCCTCGTGTAGCCGCGCAGGGAAGAGGCGATCCCATCGATGCGCTCCAGGTGGTAATCGGGGGGCGTGACGGAGCTGACGACGATGGGGTCGTAACGCCAGACCACCCTGTCGGGGCCCACTCTGTCGCTCAGCGTCCTGAAGGTGTCCAGGCGTTCGCCGAGGCCGGGGACGTTGGGCTCAAAGACAGGCGGGTAGTCGTTCAGTGTGAACTGGAAGTAGTACCTGTACCCAGAGTCGAGCTCGTTCAGCCGGGCCATCAGGGGACGGGGGTTTTTGCTCCAGAACACGATGGCGTCCACGTCGTCCGGAAGAAGGCTGAAGCGTCCGACCTGGCGCGGGTTGACTGGGTTGGCGACGCACACGAAGCCCTCTTCGATCCTCTTCATGAACCACTCGCTGAAGAACGCGGGGATGTCCGTACGACGACTGGCGCTGATGATCACTTCGTTGCCTCCCGCCGCATCCGTGATGTCAGGCAGATGGCTTCCCTCATGACTGCGTGGCAATCATATGCCATCTCAGAGCGCCCCCGTTCCAGGGTACAGCTCTGCACCGCCGGGCTCAAGTGAGGTAGCTGCTGGCTGTGCTGGATGGTCGCTATCCAGCCCAAGGCGGTCATTGCGGTCAAGAAGACCCTGGATGCCTACGCCGAGGACGTATCTCGAGACCGACGCTCCTATAGATCGAGGCGTAGTCTTCGACAACCAGAGGAAGCGCGTACGGTTGAACCTGCTGCCTCACCGCCCTGCCCATCATGTGCTGCAGATGCGAGTCGACCAGGAGTGACTGCAATCGGGAAGCCAGCTCGGCGGGCTTGTTTGGAGGCACGAGGAAGCCTGTGACCCCGTGCTGGACCAGGTCTCGATTGCCCCTGATGTCGGTGGCAACCACCGGCCTCGAAACGGCCATAGCCTCCATGATTGCTCTGGGCAGGCCCTCCTGCCTGGATGTCAGACCTAAACCCAAGGACCAGTACGCTTGGACTTAGGCCCTCATGGGTACAGAGAGGTCCTGGGGTTCAGGATCGGGGACAGCGAGACCTACGCCAGTTGGTGCGACTTCTTCTCGTGGCTCAAGGGGAGAGGGCTCAGGGGAGTGGACCTTGTGGTCTCGGACCACCACGGCGGGCTCGTGAAGGCGGTTGCCATGTGTCAGAGGCGCCAGACCCACTTCACCTGCAACATCCTGGACGCCTGCCCGAAACACCTGCAGAGCGAACTCCACTCCCAGCTCCGGGTGATCTGGGAAGCGCCGGACGCGGAAACCGCACAACAAATGCTGCAAAGAGTCATCGCCGGTTTCGGGACGAAGGCACCCAGGGCGGTGAACATCCTGGAAGAGGGTTTCGACGACGCGGTCGCGGTCTTGACCCTTCCAGACCAGTACCGCAAGCGGCTAAGAACGACCAACGGGATCGAAAGGCTTAACGAGGAGGTGCGACGGCGCGAGAGAGTCATCCGCATCTTCCCCAACGGCGACTCTGCTCAACGCCTGCTGGGAGCCCTACTCATGGAACAGGACGAAGCCTGGTCCACCGGGCGGCTCTACTTCGACATGGGGGCATATCTCGAGTGGAAGCAAGGGCAGTTGACGCAGAAGAGAAAGGACTTGACCTCGTTGGAGAACGTGCAGCTATCCATTGGCATTGAACATAACATTTATGTTAAAATAACATCGCAGATCGCAAGATGATTTAACACACCACGACGAGAGAGGTGCGAACAATGCCGCTGGCTGAGTTAACCAATCGGGTAGTCGGTGGCCGCCTGAAAGACGCACGGAGAGCTGCGGGCCTTACGCAGAAGCAAGTCGCGGACTATATGGGTGTTGCCGGTCCTCAAATCAGCTATTGGGAGCAGGGAGAAAGGCAGATTGACATATCCTCACTGAGCAAGATGGCCGACCTTTTTGGATACTCACTATCGTGGTTTCTCGGCGATGATGCTCAGAACAGCACGATTTCGGTATCTTATCGAACGGATGCTTTATCGGAAGCTGACTTGAAGACCGTCGCATGGGCCACCAGATTTGTCAAGAACCTAGAATTGCTGCAACATCTGCTGGAAAACCGCCATGAGTAGCATGATGACAGATGTCATGAAGAAAGCTTGCGATGCTCGTCGCAGCCTCGGGCTTGATGAGCACGAACCTTTGGATATTGCCCGAGTTCTGCGGCTGGTTGAGGGGATTACCCTAGTTAGGAGGCCATTTGAGGGAAACATCTCAGGCTGCTTTGTCCGCGGGAAGACTGCCAAGATGATCGTCATCAACTCCGCAAGGTCGCTTGGGCATCAGAATTTCACGATGGCTCATGAATACTATCACCTTGTTTGTGAACCCGGGCTCACGGGAAGTGTCTGTGTCGCTGAGGAGTTCGGGTCGCGTCCAGTAAGCGAGGCCAAGGCGGACGATTTTGCGGGCAATTTTCTGGTTCCTCGGGAGGCTTTGGCGGAAGCCGTGTACCGACTGAGCCGCTCCAGAAACCAACCGCTTAAGATGGGCGACCTCATTGAACTGGAGCAGCTGTTTGGAGTAAGTCACAAGGCGATGAGGGTACGTCTAAAGCAGCTTGGCTATCTCACTGCTGCCCAGTCGGATAACTTAAAGGATGGTGTGACGAGAGAGGCTCGTGCCCTGGGATTCGATGTGTCCCTGTACAGTCCGACAAATGACATCAAGATCCAATCGCCATACCCGCGATTGGCCAGGGAAGTGTTGGAGAGAGGGCTGATTAGCAGCGGCAAGTACCGAGAGATGATGCTGGAGGGCGGTTTCTTCGACTTGATATTCGGACAGGACGAGGAGGAGTGCGGCAGGGCCCATGAGAGTCAACCGAGTTGAACCTCCTGTCATCCTTGATACGGATTTCACCGAGTGCTTCGCGTCCATAGACGATGGGATTAGCATATTGGTTGATTCCCACGCTACCACCCTCGTTCTTCCTCCCGGCGGCAATACTCCAGGTGACTCATGCCTGAGTCCAAAGCGTCCAGGAGGAACCTTATGCCCTGGTTGTCATCTGGGTTTAGGCGGAGGAGCCTTTGGAAGACTGACCTGGCCGAAGCGGCATCCCACAAGTTCCACATGCACACGCCTAGTCCGTGAAGACCTCTCAGGAATGGACGGTTGTCAACCATGCTCCATGGAAGAACCCCGTCAAAGTCCGAAGGCAGTGCTCGTTCGCCTACGGCCACGGCCGCTTGATAGCACTTGATTCCTTGCCGCACCCACCATGTGGATTTCATGTCCGCAACGCGGAAGTTTCCGAGGTGGACATAGGCGTCGACGCATCGGGTATCAGCTTGCAGGCACCTTTGAAGCACGTTGAACGCGGTCTCGGTATCACCTCCGTGGAAGTGTTCGACAGCGTAGATGATGGGATCGCTGTCCGGATCATCCGGACTCCCACCGGGGATGACCTGGTAGGGCAGGATCTGTTCCATCTCGTAAGCCGTCCGCTTGCCCGACCTGATAGTGTTGATGACCCAATGGGGCGCGGGTTCGACCTTGGCGTCCTGAAGCTCGCGGCGCTGGGGATGCCGAGCGACTCCGCTATCAGAGGGTTTGCGCCTGCGAGCGGCACGTAGCTCTGCCTCCCAAGCAGGAGCGAATTCTTCCGCAGGGTCCCACTCGTCCTGCTCATGCAGCCGAAGCGGGACAGGGGTTAAGATTGCTCCGTCGATGTATGACTCGACAACCTTGCCAGAGATGTACCTGTTCTCGGCGTATGTCCACTCTTTGGCCACCGCGACCTTCAGGATCTCACCTTCGACCTGGTCTGCGTTCGGGGGCTGACAGGGTGGAGATGTCCAGCACACCACCGACGGCTGGTCCTCTCCCACGATGAGGACCTCAGGAGAGTTGCGTCGCTGGATGTGAACTTGAGGACGCTGGACTTCCGCGCCGTCCAGGGACTCCGCGTGAAGGGTGAGCCCGTAGCCACGCTTGAGGATGCTTTGGCTCTCGTCCGTTCCTACGGCAGACTCCTGGACGTCGAGGTAGAGAACCCGGCCGACTTCCGGCTCACCGGCGATGCGATCGCTTTGTTCGGATATGCCGGCGCTTCGTGTCCTCGTTTTGGCACGCCGGAATCGCGCAGTTCAAGGGCAGTTTTCCTGGAATCAGAACCGCCTACATCTATGCTCACGAACCGAGGCACTTGGCGTCCTATGCGTCGGAGGTCGACTTCCTTAAGCCCTACCGGGCCTACTTCGTGGACGATGCATACCGCCCGTATCTTTCAAAGACTCTGGTGTGGACGGTGAACGATCCGGCCGATATCCGGCGCTTGCGCGGCCTGGGCGCTGGCGCGATAACGGATAGACCCGAGGCAGTTCACCTTACTCAACACGGAGGGCTCAAAGAGTCGGGACAGCCCCCCTGGATGGTGAAGGTATCGCCGGCTGACTACGTGTAATATACTCAAGATACTCAGCGGGATGCTCGAAGGGAGGTTGCCAAGTGCTCAACATCAAGGTCATTGTTGAGAAGCACTCCGATGGTTATATCGCCTATCCTTTGGGACTCAAAGGAGTGGTGGTGGGTGAGGGGGACACTTATGACGAAGCGCTAGCCGATGTTAAGTCGGCCATACTATTCCACATCAAGGCTTTTGGCGCGGATGTTTTCGAATCCGATTTGCCTGCACTCGAGGTGTTTGTCGCTGAGACTGGGGTAAGCATCCCAGCGTGGTGAAGTTCCCCTGCTGACGCTCCGAAGGCCCGAGTGATCAGAGCGCTCCAAGCGCTCGGTTTTGTAATGGTCAAGGAGCGGGAGCACATTGCGATGGTTCGGGATAGCCCGGACGGCACACGCGCTCCCCTGACTATGCCAAACCACCTCACGATCAAAGGGTCGACTCTACGCACCATCTGCACGCAGGCCGGGATACTCAGAGACGACTTCCTTGACGCCTTTGAGCATGCCTAGAGCAGTCAGTACGGCATCCCTGCACACAGAGACGAAAGGACGATCCCAGCGTACTGAATGCAGTGCCCGTTCAGCGAGACCTGGACGGTCGTCCTCGGGGATGTCTACGTAGCACGGGCTCCCTAACGCTCGTCCGCCTTCTGTCGAAAGCCAATGGCGGTGTGGTTGACCGTCCCATCCGCAGACGAGTACTCGTAGGTAAGATGGCGGAACCCACCTCTAGGACCGACGTGCCAGACTACGTCGCGGGCGGTCTTTAGCTCTTCCATGTGCGTTTCTCTGCACGACGCTTGCTGCGCCAGATACTCAGTATCTGTGATCTCAAGAGACTCCCATAGGACATCAAGTGTTGCGATGCCAGGGAAGCATACGCCTACGAACCGGTCTGAAGCGCGACTCCATACCTCGTACTGACCGACGGTGTGTCCCTCAATCCCAGGTAGCAGGCCGGGGGCATACCTCGACAGATCGACCAGGAGTCTTACCCCGATCCGCCTCTCCACTCACTCACCTCCCTCGCGAGCGGCTCCCAGCGTGAATCCTAGTGTACATGGCCACACGCCGGTTGCCGACCAAGGTCACTGCTCCAATTCGTTCCTAGGCTGGGCGCGCTCTGCGTAGACGAACCAGGGGTCCTTGCTCTTCAGAACTCCACGCTCTTGAAGTCGACATACACCGTCCAAGAACAGCATCTTTGCACCATCCGAGAAATGATCTTCGTTCGCTGCCCAGGTGATCCAGAACCTTCCGAAAGGCCACAACCTGATACCGAGAGCGATGCCGACTGGCGTGGATCGCCTCTCATCTATTAGAACCACATGAGCTCGCACCTTGCCCCGCTTAAATGCAATCACCGACAACTCCTCACATGCCGTACGTAGTGTCGTAGCACCCAGGAACGAGTCTAGAGAATAGGTGAATTCCTTCTCGCCGCACCGGAATGACCATCCCTCCCGGTGGAACAACACCTGCGCCGCATCGAAGAAACCTGCATGCTTGAAGAACTGCCGGTTGGTGCTCGAGAGGTTGGGGGTGAGCAACAGCCCATTGACCTCTATACCTGTCTTTTCCCGAATCGTCTGGAGATCTGCGTTCACGATATGATTCGGACCTGCTTCGTTAGTGAGCATTTCTACCGCAAGGTCCACATCAGATTCTGCCCTATCCTGCCCTTTGGCAACAGAGCCGAAGAGAGTGACCCGTTTCACGAACCAGTGCTTCGAGAGCACCTCACAGGTGGATCTTGCCACTTGATATCGCACAGTGCCTGGATTCGGAGCCGAAGTAGCGGCATGGATCAGGCCCCTGCTGCGCAGCGCATCCGCCGTCACCAGAAAGCTCTTACCCCACTGCGTCACTCCTCGGTAGGCCGACCGAACCCTACGCAACAGCTCTCGTCCTTCTGGGGACGTCCTCTGATAGAGTGCATAGTTGACGGCAGCAGATCTGTCAGCAGCGCAGTGTGCTTGCCAATCACTGTAGGCCGACAGAAGCTCTGGAATGCCAGGGATCAAATCTCTAAACCTTTCGAACAACGCTAGATCTCTATCGACTACAACCAGTATGAATCAGGCGCCTCCAGTCTCCCCCAGGCGTTGGAGGAAGCGGAAAGTTTCCTCATCACTCCTGCTGAGATTCAGGACTGTCTCCGCGTTCTCCGGATCAAGCAATACCAGTCACCTCAGTCCATAACTCCCTTCGAACAACCGGGGCGAGTTCGCCGATAGTGCTTTCACCGTGGGTTCCGGGAAGACCTTCAGTTTGCCCATTGGTAGCCCCATGTCACCGTCACGCGCTGGCCGTATCCGCGACCGCGGTATGCTTCGGCGGTCTCTACTCCTGCCTCAGCCGCAATATCGGACCTGCGGGCGCAGAAGCATCCCATCGGCCCAGGAGACAGAATCCTACCACGAATCGGGGTACCGTTCGACGGGTTCGAGACTGCCACTTTGGCAGCCTTTGCCGGGGAGGCCGTTCGCAATACTGCGTAGAACTCTAGCGTCAACGCCCTCGAGATCAAAACCAGAAAACTGCCCGTCGTCCAGGCAATCATCGAAATGGTGGTCGGGCCGGAGTGAAGGAGGTTGACTACGTCGTTTACCGGAGCAGTCGCATGGCGGCCCTCCAGAGAGAGGCACTCCGGCTAGCCGCGGCCAACGCCCTGGACAGGGCGCAGGGACTCGCCGAAGGATTAGGCGCCCGCGTGGGACAGGCCCTTATCGGAGCTCCAACACGGTCTATGACGGAGTGGTCGCCGAAAGCTCGCCGCGTGAGAGCGCGCTGGCTCCCAATGAGATCAAGGTCGCGGCAACAGCCGAGGTAGTGCCATATGCATATCCCTATTGACTACGTTCACCATCGCGGTCACAATACCGGTGGAGGGATAGCATTGCAGCTGAACATATACGTCCCCAGAGACAAAGAGGACGTGTTGGCCAGGCTTGACGCGGTATCCAAGGAATTGGGAAGGCCGAAGAACAAGATGGTCATTGAGGCCCTGGAACGGTACCTTCGTCTGAATGCCCCTACCGTTGAGTTGGGCAAGTACCCAACGAGAGTCACGGGGTCGCTCTCTCGCAGGGACATTTACGGGGACCGGGCGAAGCCATGATCGCTGTTGACACCAATATCCTTGTGTATGCGGTGATTGAGGATGATCCGCATCATGCTGCTTCCAGGAGCTTTGTGGAAGCTGTCGCCAAAGGGCTTGTGCTTGCCTGTGTGTTTCCGCAAAACCTACTGGAGTTCTACGCGGTAGTGACAAACCCCAGACGGGTGGCACAAGCTTTGACTTGCGCTCAAGCTCTCGCCGAGATCGCCAATCTTCGTGCCATCTTCCGCGTGGTCAGCCCGAAGGAAAGCTCGCTAGATTATCTTCCAGGGCTGGTCACCTCGACCAGGACAACGCGGGCCGACATCTTCGACGCCTTCATTGTCGCCCAGATGCAGGACGCCGGGATTGAGACGATCTGCACGTACAATGCGCGGGATTTTTCGGGCCTCCCCATACACGCTGGGACACCCGAGGAGATCCTAATTGTGCATGATCGACTGGGTAGAGGACAGGGGCCTTCGCGTTGAAGCGCTGATACTTGTCCCTCGGAGGTCCGGCGTAGTTACGAAGCGGTCCCCGTCGGCCCCATTCACCAGGGCTTTTGAAGGGTGCGCTAAAGCCCCGCCCGGTTCAGCTCATCCTGCAGCGCGCGAAGACGGAGATGCTCCTTCCGGAGGGCGGCCAGGTACCCTTGCCATTCCTTGCCGCACCCAACGCGTCCGGACAGCATCTTCGCACGGCGCAAGAACGCCGCTGCGTGGGCATAAGCCTGGCGCTGGCGCTGGGTGATAGCGTCCGCAGCCAATCCCTGGTACAACGCTATGGCCTGAAGAGGCCGCTCCTTCTCAGCGATCCTGGCCACCTCCTCGCGGTAATCGCCCCAGCCTTCGCGCGCCGCTATGGGCTGCAGCTCCAATGCCCGTACCGCATCGCCCTCGTGCACTGCGATCTCAATGAGAGGGCCTATCTGCTTCTCCTTTTCCAGCTCCTTGAGTACCCCAGTACGCACATCTTCCCAACACCCGATCCTGTCGGCTATCTCGCGCAAGGCCGTGAACGGTTCAACTTGAAGCCTCTTCATGAAAGAGTCTCGCTGCCAGGTCAGGGCCGCCTCCAGGTCATTGTTCTTGCGGTAATGCAAAGCCAGCCACTCCAAATAGCTTGGATCGGGCTCCCGGGAATTCGCCAGTTGTGTTAGGAGAGTGACGGCGGCCTCCGCTGCCCCAGATTCGACCAAGACCTCAGCCAGGCTGACCATCATTCCGGGCCGCCCCGTGAAGCGCTCCATCGCCAGGGCTACCGCATCATCTGGCTTACCGTCCCTGGCTAGGAGGAACATGCGCTGCTCCGTTGTACCGGCTTCGTTGATGATGCGACTGGCTTCATCGTGGCGGCCATGGCCGTCATTCCAGCCCACCAGAATATCAACCAGCACTTCTCTCTTCCACTCATCGCTGCCCGCCACAACCTCAAGCAGCTGTTTTTCCAGAAGGGGCCATTCCTCTTCGGTAGCTTGCTCTATGAGGACGTGAGATGCGCCACTGGCGAAACCCACACCGCCCAAGCTAATGTCGGCCAACCCCGCTTCAAGAAGAACGGCCAGCCATGATTGACGCATGGCGAGGTCCTGATCTACTTCGTCGAGGCACTCTTCCAACCCATCCACGCAATCGTCAGCGATAGCGGCGAGGGCGCCCTCCCCGTCCATGGCCTGCATCTCAGCATCGTAGCAGGTAGCCAGAGCGCCCAGTACCTCTTGGTAGACCGTTCCTGCGCCAAGCCAGTCTTCGCTCTGAGATAGGTCGCCGGCCATCCTCAATAGGTCCCGGAGGTCCTCTTCCGCATCGCTGAGGTCTTCATGACGCAGGGCCCGCCATATCTGACGGCGAAGCGTGGTCACATCGACAGAAGACCCGGCCGGCATAGACGCCCTTGTCTCTACCAGCGCCAGCAAAGACGGTTCCCGCCGGACCATGGTCTCCACCAGTCCTACCAGATCATCTCTGGTTAAGGAAGCAAGCATAGCCTCCAGCGGGGGCACGTCGCGAAATGCGTCCGGCCTACGGATGTAGTTGAGGAGAAGGGCAACAATGTGCTTGCAGAACCCTCCACGGGGACAGGTGCAATGAGCCGCGACGATGCCGCGTTCCCCCAGGAGGACCCTCACCTGGTAAGGTTCACTCCGAGATCCGTAGCACTCACCCCGGAGTTCAGACCCTTGGCGGACCGGTTCCTGGATGGCGTCATGCATGTAGTAGTCCATTCCACGCTCGAAACTAAGGTCATCGGCAAGCTCGCGGATATCCGCCTCAGTCAAGCAAGGTGCGTCGCTCTTGTCCATTCGCGCATTGCTCTTGTCCATAGATGCTAGCCTATGGCCCTCCTCAGGTAAGGCATCAGGCTCTCCAAGGCGGCCTCGACCATCGCCTTCCCTATCTCCAGCGACGCCTTAGTCACGTCGCTAAGGGCGCCGTTCTCAGTCACCTCAAGGTTCATTCCTGCTACGGGGCGGGACGCGCGCCGCCGCAACCGCTGCCCAGTAATCTGATCCTTTCGATCTTGTCCTCACCCAGCCCCTGAAGGTCGGCTTCTTTCAGCCACCCCTGTCGTAGCAACCGGCCGAATACGACGATGAGCACGGAATACCTGTAGTCGTACTTCGCGTCGGTCTCCTGGCGTTTCCGACTCAGGAAATCGTGGACGCGCCATATGTCCCTTGGGTCGGTGGCATCGCGGATCATGTCCTCGACATGTCCCTTGATCGCCTCACACTCGCGGCGATACGCGCAATCATACGCCCGACGTGCGATTGTCTTCTCGCTCTGAGACCAATGAATGTCGTGGAGGTCTGCCATGCCTTCAATCCCACCAGTCCAACAGCGTCAGCCATCCGCGCGACGCAGGTTCGATCGCCAACCGATGGAGCCTATGCTCTATCAATACGACTACACTGACCGATATCCTTTGTCTGGCACATCGCATGGGAGGTGCTGACGACTCCCCGCCGAAGTAACCCCAAATCACTGGTGGGGGAGTTGCCATGAGCAGCGCCGTTGTGCATACCACGGAGATGGTCTGGGTTCTCGACCCATGCCGGAGTCAGCCCTGGCTGTTAGGGCGCGATGATCACGCCTGACTACCCCAGTGGTCACGAAGTAACCAGGCCGATCGCCGTCGAGGGGGCGGCCGCCGGCGATGCCGTCGCGCCACCTCCGTCGCCTCCCGCGCGATGTCGATGACCGACCGGGACGCAATGGGGTGCATCCTACCGCAGACCAAATCATGGTAACATTCGGTTGTGGCAGAGTGGAGAGTGAAGTAGCGTGAGCGGTTCGTGGCACTCGATTGAGATCCAGCGGGCAATAGACCGGGAGGAATCCCGCCGACTACACTTGCTTCGGCTTGACGCCGTGGAGCGGGCTCGGAGGATCGCCGCTCTGCTCAAGAAAACGTTCAACGTGTCCAAAGTCACCCTATACGGCTCGTTGGTGGAAGGCGGGTTTGACGTGAGGTCCGACATAGACCTGATGATCGATGGATTTTCGGGTCCGTTCTGGAGGATGTATTCCGAGGCAGGGGCACTGGCGGATCCGTTCCCTCTCAGCATAGTCTGCATGGAGGATGCCGCACCGTCCCTTGTTGAGCATGTTCTGCGAAGGGGGGTAGAGCTGTGAGAGTGCAGGACTACTTGATAGTTGAGGCCCGGCTCAAGGACGAGATGAAGAACCTTGATGGGGTTCTAGCGCGCCTGACGCGTCTTGGGCTATATCCCGAGATCGCAACCGCCGCGGTCGGAGGATTCCCCCTCACAGACGAAAACGCTGCCCGCATCGTCGGCTCCTATCTTCAGGACTTCTACAACTGCTTTGAGAACATGGCCAAGGTGGTCGCCAGGTCCATTGACGGCGCTGGTCAGCCGCAGGGGCCGGACTGGCACTCGGAGCTCCTGCGACAGATGAGCACGCCGGTGCGGGGGATCCGGCCCAGACTGATATCAGAGGAGACTTGGAGGACGCTGGACGAGTACAGGCGTTTCAGGTACGTCTTCAGGAACGTCTACGGTTTCGTGCTTGACGCTGGCAGGACTACCGAGCTGCTGAGGCAGCTGCCGGAGGCTGCCGCCGGTCTGAAACGGGACTTGGCAGGCTTCATGGACGAAATGAGCCGTGCCTTGGACATACCGAGCCCGGGCCTCGGCTGACCGCACGGGACCCGCTCGATATCCAGAGGGCCGGTCCGTAAGCCGGCCCTCTTCCTCGCCAAATCTCGCCTACCGCTCCTCTTCTGGGTCCAGCTCCTGTCCGCCAAGGTAGCCATCCGATTCCTCTGAGCGACTTGGCCAGCCTTGATCGCAGGGTCTCTCTGCCCTGGTGGAGTCTCTGTTTGACCGAGTTGACGGGCATCCCCACTGCGTCCGAGATCTCCCGGTAGCTCAGGTCCCACAAGTAGCGGAGCCGGAGCATTCCTGGATGCTGAGCACCATCGCGTGGTACCTCATCACACGGGAGGTAAATGGGCTCTGTGACCCCTCTACACCCGTTCTCGAAGACCATTGCCAGCATTGTTCACAGCGTGATATCATATGATATCAGCAGAAACGCCCGGGAGGAGAGACCTCCGGGAAGATGACTATAGTGCTGGACCCCTCGCAGACGACAAAGGCAGGACGCTTCAGTGGTGGGTGTTCGGGCCCGTGTTCCGGGGCGTCTGTTTCTGCAAATCCTTCCACATAGCTGAGTGGGATGTGGAGTACCCACTGAAGGGGAGATGAGGTGTCTTGACCCTGAAGATGTTCTGTCCCGATTGCCTGTCCGACCGAAACGTTGAGTACTTGGTGCGGCCCGAGACCATTGTGGTGCGCGGGGAGCCGATCCAGGTGCAATCCAGGATCGCCCGCTGCAGGAATTGCGGCTCCGAGATCCTCGATACGACCTTGGGCGATGAAACCCTGAAGAGCGCAAATGAGGCCTACCGGAAGAGACACGTGCTGCTATCCTCTGACGAGATCAGAGAGATACGAGAGAGATACGGGCTGTCGCATAGAGCCTTGTCCCGATTGCTGGGATGGGGTCTGGTGACCACTCAAAGGTACGAACACGGAGCGCTCCAGGACGAAGCCCACGATTGCATTCTCAGACAGATGCGGGACAACCCGTCGTTTGTGTACGCGCAGTATGAGAAGAACAAGGACCGGCTGTCCGATGCCGAACGGCAGCGGATTGGCTCGCAGTTGTTCAGATTGTGGTTGGATCAGAGGGGGACGGCTCTGGTCCGCGCGTATGAGAACGAAGAGGTTCTTGCGTACAAGCGAAATCCTGCTGAGCGGGGGTTTCGCGCTTTCGACTTCACTCGCACTGCAGAAGTCATCCTGTTCTTCGCTTCAAGAGTTCAGGGCTTGTACCAGACCAAACTGGCGAAACTCTTGTGGGTTGCTGACTTTGCCAACTTCCGGGCGCGCGGGGAATCAATAACGGGGTTGGCACATGCGCGTCTCCCGTTCGGGCCTGCGCCTGATCGGTTCCGTGTTCTATTCGCGTTGATGGACGGCACCGGGGTAATATCACTGGAAACCAAGGAGTCTGAGACGCATACCGGCGAGCTCATCCGTGCTCGGAAGCAATCCATTCCCTTTTCGTCTCTGACACCTGACGAGGTCAGCCTGCTCGAGAATGTGGTTGCGAAGTACGGCCGCTTGTCGGGCCAACGGCTTTCAGAGATGTCGCATCGTGAGAGCATATGGCAAGACAGGGCCGACGGAAGTCTGTTGCCATATTCTGAAGCCCCTTCTGTGGCAATGGTTCGGGAATTGCTGCCGCTGGCCTGAAACGGGACCTCACAAATTTCGTGGATGAAATGAGCCGAGCCCCTGGGCTGACCCGGATGGACTATGTGCGACGGGGCATTGACAAGAGGGGATCTACGTGGCTGACGACATGTACGCGCAGGTGAGATCGCTTGTTCAGACTCATTGCCGCGAGCGGCCGGCCATGGAATTGCAGGATGTCTATAAGCTTCTCTACCAGGCCTACTTGGGAATCGGTCATCTCCTGACCAGCCAGGAGGAGGCTCTTGCGTCTCTGCAGCAAGAGCTTGCCCGAACGCCGAGCAGCACTAAAGCCGAGCCGCTCTGGGAGAACATCTCGCCGGTCGACGCTGTTGGCAGGGTCAACCTGCGTCCCTTTAAGGAACAGAGCCTCGACACCGAGGCGCTGTCACGAGGGCTATGGACCTTTGCCCTCAACCCACCCGGGAATGCTCACCAGCTGGCGCAAAGCTGGGGTGTTGTGGGCCGTCTGATCCAAGAGGGTGAACTGCCATTCGGGTTCGAAGACTGCCAGCGCTTCACCTCGCGGATTCAGCAGGAGGACTACCCCGCGGTGCATCACTCCCGGGCATACGCCAACGCATACCAACCTGCCTACCGGGTTCTGTCAACAGAGCTGTTTCGTGGGCTGTTTCCCGGACGCGGCCCGATCTGAGAGGCATCCTGATCCTGACGCTGACGAGGCCTTTAACCCACCTGGAACGAAACCCTGTACCGAAGGTTACCCAATCAGGACTGGGCTGCCGGCATCGTGCCTGGCCAGGTTCTTCCTCATGGACTCCCCGCTGAAGCTCGCGTAGCAGTACGCGCACAGGTGGCCGCACGTGTTGTAGGCGCCCACGTCGACCGACTCCGCGCACAGGCACTCCGCGCGCTGTCCCCGGTCTTTGCGGAAGTCTCTCTCGAGCCCGAAGAGCCTCCGGATCAACTCCCCGTCGATGCAGGCTCCGTGGCGGATCCCCGCGTCACTGAGGTCCACGGCCTCGGCACAGCTATACACCTCGAGACCGTGAGCATCTCCGATCCTCTTAATCTGCCGGGCGAGGGGGAGGAGCTCCGTGCGGTAGGCCGGCAGCGCGATGTCTGTGAACGTTGCCCCGGTCTCGGCGGACAGCCGGGACAGCCGTCCCTCGGTCTTGCTGTAGAAGTCGAGCAGGCTGATCACGAGCCTCTTCGTGTATCCGCCCAGGGAAGAGGCGATCCCCTCGAGCCTCTCAAGATGGTAGTCGGTAGGCGTGACCGAGCTGACGACGATGGGGTCGTAACGCCATACCACCCTTTCGGGGCCCAACCTGTCGCTCAGCGTCCTGAGAGTGTCCAGGCGTTCGCCGAGGCCGGGGACATTGGGCTCAAGGAAAGGCGGGTAGTCGTTCAGGGTGAACTGGAAGTAGTACCTGTATCCCCGAGAGTCGAGCTCGTTCAGCCGGGCCATCAGGGGACGGGGATTCTTGCTCCAGAACACGATGGCGTCCACGTCGTCCGGAAGGAGGCTGAAGCGTCCGACCTGTCGCGGGTTGAACGGGTCGGCGACGCACACGACGCCCTCTTCGATCCGCTTCATGAACCACTCGCTGAAGAACGCAGGGATGTCCGTACGACGGCTGGCGCTGATAATCACTTCGTGGCCTCCTGCAGCATCCGTGATGTCAGGCAGATGGCTCGCCTCGTGACTGCGTCGCAATCATGTGCCGTGTCGGAGCGCCCCCCGTTCCAGGGTACAGCTCGGCACCGTCGGTCTCAAGTGAGGTAGCTGCTGGCTCTGCCGGATGGTCGCTATCCAGCCCGAGGCGGTCATTGTGGTCAAGAAGACCCTGGATGTCTGCGCCGAGGACGCATCTCGAGACCGACGCTCCTGTAGATCGAGGCGTAGTCCTCGACAACCGGTCCCAGGCCGCAGAGGCGCTACCCTGCGGCGAAGTACAGGTCCTGCAGGGCTTTCTTCACCAAACCCACGTCGACCTCCGGGTGGACGTAGATCATTGGGATTGTGTCGAAGAGATCCGCATAGATGTGGCCCCGGTAGAGTGAGGCGAACCTCTCTGTCGTGCCATTGAAATGGATGAAGAGGTCGGGTTCCCGGAAGTCGTATTCCGCTCCGAGGACGATGATCTTGTCCTCCGGCAGCCCAAGTCGCTGCCGGATATCGCTCTCGACGCTGCTGGGCATCATCTCGATGAACGTGTTCAACTCGGCATCTCTCCCGGTGAACATGTTCCTTAGCTGGAACTGGCTCTTCCATAGGGGCTTGTAGTAGGATCGCGCGAAGAACTGGTCGTGAAGCCACTTGTTCTCCTTTGAGAACCTCTTGAAGAGCCACGTCGAAGTCGTCCACAAGGTCGGCAACGGTTGCGTTGACGCTGAAAAAGCCTGCTCGTAGGGAAGGATGCCGCTTGATTATGTCCTGGATCATCCTCCATTGCAGGTAATCGGTGTATAGGCAAACATGGTGCTGGTAGACCCACATGAATAGCGTGTTCCTGGCATACACGAAGTTCGCCACCACGCTCAGAGCGGACTTGTCGAGGCATAGGCGTCCGCCTGCTATCCTGTAGGCCCTCAGCAGCCGCTCCGTATCGATTGACACCAACGTGCCGCCGGTGCCTGCCGAGAAGGAGTCCCTCGGGAAGTAATCTAGCCTGTCTGCGTCGGCTGACGAGTTGAGGATCTCTACGAGCCCATTGCGGTTATCCAGCGGCGCGTACTTGTTGCCAGTTATCATCCTGCAGAAAAGCTCCAGGTCAACATCGGCTTTCTCAAGCTCGCCGCGGAACACCTCCAAGGCCGCGATGCAGCTCATGTACTCGTGGGGCTTGCCCTTTCTGAGTTCCAGGCCGGTGAGCGTTTGGAGCTTCCACCTAAGTCGTTCTGGTCGAAGAAGGACTCCCCTATGTGCGAAAGGGGTGCGTGTCCCAGGTCGTGCAGCAGGCATGCGTAGCGCACGGTAGACTTGTAGCGCGCCAGGCCTCCGACTCCCTTGGCGCCGGGATTCGCCAGGATCGTTTCCATTACTCTGGACCCCAGGTGCATGACGCCCATCGAGTGTTCGAACCTCGTGTGGTTGGCGCTAGGGTAAACAGTGTAACAACCGGACTGGCGGATTCTCCGTAAGCGCTGGAAGTGGGGTGTATCTATGAACTTGCGGTCCTGTTCGGTGAGCGTGATGTACCCGTGGATGGGATCCCTGACGACCTTGTCGCTCAACCGCTCAGGACCTCTCTGAGAGCTGAGAGCACGGCTTCCGCCTCGCCCGAGGTCGTGTCGAATAGCCGCTGCTTCGTGAAATCCTCGTTCAGGTGCTCCTTCATCGAGGCGTCGAGTACGATGCGATCGCCATCTACTCGCAGGTATCGCTTGAACTCCCAGAAATCGAGGAGCCACCTGATCTCCTCGCTGTCGGGTTCTTCGACCATCACTCCTTCACCGGTCAATCTGCGTGTAACCTTCGTGACGTCCGATAGCAGCTCAGTCAACGTAGTCTCATTCCTGAACGCTAAGTACCCGAGGAGAAGTGGACGAATCCCGATGCCCGACCCGAGGCTAGTCGCCATGCTTCAGCCCTCCAGCTCGTCCAATGATGAGCGAGATTCTCCGCGGGGACAAGCATTCCTCTTCTCGCACGGTGTCGGAACTGAGATCCACGGGACTGGCCGGCTGCCAGATCCTGGCTCATAGTATGTATCGGGATGCTGCCTCAATACCGCAAACCGCGATCGGGGAGGTCACGCGCCGGTAGGGTCGGACGGCCCTGTTCGGGCAGCGTCTCTCAGGGCCCGCCGGGTACTGCACCCGCATTCTGGTCAATTTCGGCGTCCGCCAGGAACACCTCCACAATCATCATGCCGTAAGGTCCGCCTGAGACCACGGCAACTCCCATCGTATGGAACTCCGGGTTGAGGATGTTGCCGCGGTGCATGGCGCTCATCATGAGCATCACGTGGGCTTCAGCCACCGATGTGTGACCCGCAAGGTTCTCCCCCGCCTTGCGGAATGCGACATTCGCTCGGCTTAGGCGGGTTGACAGGGTGGCGCCTGTCGGGGAGACATGCCCGAAGTACCCGGTCTTGACCATGTCGGTGGCGTGGTCGCGGGCGATTTCGCAGAGACTCTCGTCAAGCGCCAGAGGTTGCAGCGAATACGCTTGACGTTCCTTGTTCATGAGGGACCCCAGGGATTCGCTATCGGTCACGAGGTAGACTGCCTCTGGTGCTACACGCGTAGAATTAGGAGCTGCCACACCCTGAACCGGCGAGCTGGCGAGGCACCACACCGTGATCAAGGCAACACTCACAAGGCCGCTCACCCGTGAGCGAGCGCGTCCCCCGCGCATTCGACACAGCAGGCCCTTGACGCGGCAGACGCTGGCGATACGGTCCTCGTGAGTCCCGGTACTTACAAACAAAGCCTCGCCATCAACAAGTCCGTGACACTGCGCTCGGCGGGCGGTGCTGATGCGACCATCCTGGATGGCGACAGCGCCGGCGAGAACTACTACATGGTCAGCATCAGCGCCGATAATGTCACGCTGGATGGGTTCACTATCACTAACCCGCTGTATAGTGGACGGCTGATGCCTCGGGCGTGGTAATCGGTTCGGCGACAAGGAACTCCAACATTCGCGTCACGAACTGCGTGATTCATGACATAGGCACTCCGACCAGAGCCCCGGTGAGTTTTGGGACCTTCGGCATCAACTGCGGGCCGGTGAACGGTCTGGAGATAGACCACAACACTATCTACAACATCACGGTGGCCAACAACTTCGTGACCGTGGCCGGAGGAGCGCAAACCAAGTACGGAATCACGGTCAGCGCCGATGCCCTCGGCCCCGTTACCATGACAGGGAACACCGTCACTGGAGCGAAGACCGCGGGTATCAGGCTGAGCAGCCCACGCGCTCAGACAGTGACGGGCAACACCGTGACCGGATGCGCCACCGGCATCCTACTGAAGGATACTTCCGGTGCGGCAACGATTCGAGGAAACACAATCTCGGGCAACACCTCGGGTGCGGAGAACCTATCCGCGAGTGTCGCGGATGCTACCCTGAACTACTGGGGCAGCGAGAAGGGGCCGGAGCACGCGAGCAACCCCGCTGGCGCTGGCGATACTGTCAGCGACAAGGTGAGGTACAGCCCGTGGGTCACCACCGCGGGCGGCCAGACGCAGGCGTACGGGCAGCTCGCGATGACCGGTGCCTACGACAGCGCCAGCCGGAAAGCGGTCATCACTATCACGAGCCCAGCCGGCATCTCGACTTTGGCCTCAGTAAAGGTCCAGGGCGCGCCGGTCACCCCGGAGTTCCCGCAGCCGGCCAACAAGAACGTCTTCACCGTCGGACTCTATGAGGGAACCAACGTGGTGAACGTCCGGGCTACGGACTCCACCGGCAACATATACGTTGGTTCGTGCACGGTGTCCAAGGATACCGTGCCTCCCGTTACGCAGATCGTGGTTAGCGCCCCTCCGGGTGGACTCAATGGATGGTACAGGGCCGCTCCGACCATCACTCTCTCAACAGAGGCCGGCGCGACCCTGAAGTACGGCTGGAGGTCCAGGTTCCCTCACCCGGGAACATGTCGAGGGAGGACCTGACAAACCGCGCGGCCGGGGAACTGTCCCTCGCGGAAAGGCTGGTCGAGCGGGCCCGGGAGCGTCAGGAGTCCTGGGAGAACCTGCATGGGAGGAACGGGAAGAAGGAAGCCTTTGAGCAGGCGCTCCACGGGTTCCAGGCGGCGGCGCGGGCGGCCTTGGGATTCTACGGTCCTGCTACGGCGCTGGACTCGGTGAGAGGCCGGAAGTCGGACCTCACGGCGAGAAGCACAGGGACGAATGCGTCGAGGTGGAAGGGGAATTGAAGCGGGTTACCGAGCGGATCGCCGGTAGAGCGTTCTCCGAAGATGCGTTCCTCGACCTGGAGAGCATCCTGCAGAAGACCAGGGACGAGCAGAAGCGCCTTCAGCAGGAAAATCCAGGCATGGGGGGCAACGGCAAGCGGCTACAGACGTTGGGTGGAGTTCGCGTTAGAATGGGAGCGGAGGGTTACCGAAGGCTTCACTTGAGTCCTGACTATGAACACCGGGGGTGCGGTAATGTCTATCGGCAGCAGTCGTTACCCGTGGTGGGTTAGCGCTTATCAGGGCGCCAGTTGGACTCGCGTTGACTTCCATCTGCACACGCCGGGGGTTGATACTTTCGCGTGCCCCGATGGTCTGGACCCTCGAAACGATGCCCACAGGACGAAGATAGTCGCCGAATACGTGAAGCGGCTCCATGAACAGGACATACGGACAGCAGCGATCACTGACTACAACGGTATACGAAACACCTGGTACATCCCGATACGGGACGAAGCTGCCAAACTGGGCATAGTCGTCCTGCCCGGAGCGGAGTTGGACTTCCAGTCGGGAAAAGCCGGCAAATACGGGCTGCACCTTCTGGCGATCTTTGACGGAGAGACAGACCCCGACGCCATCAACAGGGCTATCCACTCCATGGACAGGAACGCCGCAGATCGCCTCTTCGGCGATGACGGCACCCACAGAGAGATAGATCCGGCGGACGGGGTCGAGAAGGCAATCGACAAGATCCGGCCGCTTTCCCCCGTCCTTATCTTCGCGCACCCTAACGATGATAAAGGCCTGTTCAAGAGCTATGGGGCGGAAGGTCAGGCTAGGCTGATATGCGAGATCCAGCCCCAAGCCATCGAGTGCTTTGAGGAGAAGGATAGACAGCGGCTGCTTTCAACTCGCGCGATCAGTCGGGATGCTCTCGACCGCATCGCTTCTGTCGACTTCTCCGATCCGAGGGCGATCGAGGACATCGGGACCAAGTCCCGCCCATCAGGACGCCTGCGGGCTACCTACCTGAAACTCAGTACGTCCGAAGACATCACCGCTGTGGCTTTGGCCCTGGGGGATCCGCAGGTGATGGTCCGCATTGGGAGTGCTCCAGAGGTCGGCTATACTCGACTCCTTGCGGTTGAGGTGGAGGGGAGTGGCTTCCTCGGAGGCATGCGCGTTGTATGGAGTCCTGAACTGACCAACATCATTGGCGGTCGAGGCGCGGGCAAGTCAGCGCTGGTAGAGACGGTTCGCTACGCCCTGGACATAAGTCCGTTCGTCGAGACCGAGTACCGGGCAAGCCTTGCGCAACACAGCCTTGGGAGCGGCGGGAAGGCCTCGGTCTGGGTCGAGAAATGCATGAGCAGCAGTGTGCGGCGCACCTACCGCATAGAACGGGTATACGGCGAAAGACCCAGGGTCTACGAGGTAAGCCCCGACTACGAGTCCGAGACTCCCGTGGATCTGGAGCCTGCAGACGTCGTCGGGGATGACGTGCTGCCGCTTTTTTTCGGTCAGCGGGAGATCTACTTCATCGCGGTGGATCAGGTGAAACGCGTGAAGCTGATGGACGACGTCATAGGGAGAACGGCCCGCGACAAGCAGGTGGAGATCCGTAAGCGGGACGAGGAGCTCCGGAAGAATGCCATGGAGGTCATTCAGCTGCACAAGACGCTCGAGGAGAAGGAAGACAAAGAGACTCGGTTGCGTGGGATCAGCCACGAAATTGAGCTATACCAAAGAGAGGGACTGAGCGACAGACTCAAGGAGATGACCCTGCTTTCAGCGGACGAAGAGAGGTTGCGCCGCATCCTTGGAGGCGTCAGCAGGATAAGCGACGCTCTCGACTCCGCTGAAACCGAGGTCGAAGAGTACCGGCGGGAGGCCGGCAGGTTGGCCCTACAAGCTCAGAGCTCCAACAAGGAAATCATCAGGTCTGTGGCGGCGGCAGTCGACGCCTTAGCGGATGAGTTGAAGGCCGTGCTTTCGTCTGCCAAGAGCAGGCTTGCTGCGACCCAGCAGAAGTTCGCAGACCTCGGCAAAACGTGGCAGGACGCCAGGGCGCCATATGATGAGGCTATCCGCAAGGTCAAGCAGTCTCTGGGTGATCAAGCCCTCGACCCGGACAAACTGGACTGGCTAACCCGCCAACAAACCCGGATATCGGGCGAACTCGAGGTGCTGGCGAAAGCCGAACAAGACCTCAATGGCTTGCTCAAGCGTCGCCAGGACATGCTCAGAGACCTGCGCGATGCCCGGTATGGCATCTTCTCCCTCAGGCGCCAGCAGGCCGACTTGTTGACTCAGAGGCTACAGCCAGAAGTCAGAGTCGGGGTCGAGTACAAGGGTAACACGGCGGAGTATGTCAACCGGCTTAGCGGCCTATTCTCGGGATCCAAGGTGGACAGACCCAGCCTTGCTAAGTTGTGCTCCTCCGTAGGAATGGTTGCGGCGGATGGCCAGTATGTGGCTGAAACGGCAAGGAAGGGTGAGGAGGAGTTCGCGCGCCAATTTGACCTTGGCACGGGCAGGGCGCGACAGATAGTGAACTGGCTTGCCCAGGATGAGAGCAGACTCCACGAACTGGAGATGCTCTTCCCCGATGATGAGGTCAGGATCTCGATGCTCATTGACGGAGCTGAGATCCCAGTTGAGAAGCTCTCTGACGGGCAAAGGGCGACAGCTATCCTGATGATCCTCCTACAGCAGGAGGATCGTCCTCTGGTAGTTGACCAGCCTGAGGACGACCTTGATAACCGGTTCATCTACGAAGGCATTGTCCGGATCTTGAGGGAGCAGAAGGCCAAGAGACAGATCATCGCGGCGACGCATAACCCAAACATCCCGGTGCTTGGAGACGCTGAACTCATCCTTGTTCTCGGTGCGCGAGAAGGGAAAGCCAGCATCCACGAAATAGGATCCATAGACAGGCGCAGCGTCCGGGAGGCTGTCAAGAAGATTATGGAAGGCGGAGAGGACGCCTTCAGGAGACGAGCTCGGAAGTATGGTGCGGTTGATGGAGGGGTGAAAGCATGAGCTTGCCTACCCTCGTAGAGGTCAAGATGCGGATTGCGGGGGGAGAGGACTTCCACACGGAGTTCAAGGAAGAGGGGGTCAACCCCGGTAGCATGGCCGCCTCAATCGTATCGCTTGCGAACTCTGATGGCGGGTGGGTCCTCGTCGGAGTGGCGGACGACGGAACCATAAAGGGAGTCACCAATGTCGACAAGGTGTTTCAGTGGGTAGACAACATTGCGCTGAACAACTGCGAGGCTCCCATCGTGGTGCGATCGATGTCAGTGAAGTCTGAAGACGGCAAGACGGTAGTACTCGTTGAAGTGCCTAGGGGGGAGATGCGTCCTTACAGAACCAACCAAGGTGTTTCTTGGGTGAAGACCAGCTCGGGCAAACGGCCGGCGTCAAATGAGGAACTGCGGCGGATGCTCCAGTCGTCGGGCTATCTCTACTACGATGAAACCGTGGTCCACCGTGCGGGGCTGTCGGACCTGGACAGCGGAGCCATCGAGGATCTGGTCAAGGCAGCGCTGGATTCGGGCATTGACGTTGGAGGTATGCCGCGAGACCGGCTTCTGACGAACTGGCACCTCCTTGGTGGAACCGACCAAGGGAACCGGCCCACCGTGGCGGGAGCCTTGTTCCTCGCGACGAGGCCGCAGGAACATATCCCCTACGCGTACATCACGGCCCTCCGCGTTCCCGGCACTGATATCTCCAACGCCCCCCAGGATCAGAAGCGCATCGAGGGTCGCGTAAAGGACATGCTCGAAGATACTCTCCGGTTTCTGCGGATTCACCTTCCGTATCCGCATGTGCTCGTCGCCTTGGAGCCTGAAGCAGAATCTGAGATCCCTCTCGTGGTCCTGAGGGAGCTCCTTGTGAATGCAGTGGCGCACCGCGATTACACAGTCTCGGGGCCGGTCCGCGTCATAGTGTTTGATGACCGAGTGGAGATCTGGACCCCCGGCCTGCTGCCCAACACAGTGACTGTTGAGTCCCTGAGAACCGGGATGCACGTATTGCGAAACCCGACCATCTACAACGTTCTTCTCAAACTGAGGCTCGTCACTGACGCCGGGAGCGGTATCCCTCGAGTCGTCCGTCTCATGCGCGAGGAAGTGGGTACGGAGCCGGAGTTCTCAGTGGAGAACCAGCAGTTTGTCGTCCGCCTGCCCCGGAGACGTTAGCGGTACTCGGGGTGAGTGCCAGGCAGGCCTCTATGTGGAGAGGATCGCTCCTACGGCAAGGTCATTCGTCCACGAGCCAGTGGGCCTGGGCCTGCGCGTAGGTGCTCAGGGCGGCGAGCGCTCCACGGACACGCTGAGGACGCTTCCGTCGGTGGAAACTATAATGGTTCCGTTCGTGTCTGTGCGGTAGACCTCCGCCTCGACGCTGGACAGGCGGTCCAGCGTCGCCTGGGTTGGATGCCCGTACGAGTTCCCTGCCCCGACGGAGATGACGGCCACCGACGGCGTGAGCGCCCGCAGGAAGGACCGCCCCGTCGACGTCGAGCTTCCGTGGTGCCCGACTTTGAGCACGTCAGCGTCCGGGACTGACTGCGCGGCAAGCATGTCGGCTTCAGCCGTGGTGCTGGCGTCCCCTGCGAAAACAAGAGTCTTGGTGTCGTACTTCAGAACCAGGACGGGCGACCAGTCGTTCAGATCGGGGTAGGCCTTGCCGGGGCTGATGAGAGACGCGTTGAGCTTCTGCTTGTCGATGAGGACCGTCCCGGTCTTCGCCTCGGCGATGGTCAACCCTTTGGCTTGTATGGCCAAAAGCAGGTTCTCATAGATCTGCGTGGTGTGCGAGGTCCGTGGCATGTAGATCTGGCCGATCTCGAACGCCTTGAGCACCGCCTGACCCCCGCCGATGTGGTCCTCGTGGGGATGGGTGAAGATGACGTAATCGAGCCTGGTCACGTCGAGGCCTTTGATGTAGTCCACGATACTGGTTCCCGATGCGGTCGTGCCGGCGTCGATTAGAATGGTCTTGCCGTCCGGCAGGCTGATGAAGCATGAATCACCCTGGCCCACGTCCAGGAAGTGCGCGATCAGTTTACCTGAGACGGTGGGAGTCCCTGGCGTGGGAGGTGTGGATGGCGTTGGACCTGGGGCGGGACCCGGTGTGGTAGGCGGGGACTGTGGAGGCGGTGTACCCGCCTGCTGTTTCGGACCGCAAGCCGTCAATCCAAGAGCGAGAATGACTACGAGCAGGACGCCGAGGAACGTTCTGAAGGGCTTCCGTCCGGGCAGTGACACTTCCGCCCCCCCTCTCGGAGACTTATCCCTTGAAGAGCCTGTCTTCGAGTTGCCTTATCCTCTTCCGGCGGTCGTTCGTCGTCGGCAGGTCAACCTCCGCCGCCAGCTTCAACACGTCTCCTTCCTTGGCTTCCTCGGGTAGTAACACCCGCGGGAAGTTGAACACCTTTCCATCCCATTCTATGACTGCCCAGTCTCCCTCAAAGCGGTCGATGATGAACACCCCAAGCGTTCCTCCCCGGATGTCTTGACCTGAACCTGACTGTATTGGGTACAGCTGCTGTCGCATGAACGCGCCGGGGCGCCCGTCGATTAGTCTGATATGTCCGACGATGCCCGGTTGGGTCGGAGTTCGCCGCAGGGGGTGGAATTCCTGCAACTGCGACGTCGCCCATGGCCTGTCCGGACACGGCGTGAGGAAAATCAACATAGCCAAAGCGTCCAGGAAGCCCGTGATCGCCAGCCACGCGAACGCAAGGAAACTGAACCCGAGTCCGCGAAACATAACAGACGATGGGATGCGGGCCATAGCGGACACGGATGGAAGCACAAGGTCCTGGGCTTGAACTTCCTGCGGGTTGCGAGGCAGGTCTGGCGGTAATGTCAAGGTCACAGGAGGCGGGTCATGATGGGGGATCGCATGCGTTTCACTGAAGCGGGGGCTCTCCCGTCGCTCAGCGACCACGTTCCCACTTGGTACAGGGTCGAGAAATGGCTGACTGAGCGCATAGGCGAGGGCTATTGGCGCGTCGGCGACCGGATTCCCACCGAGGAAGAGCTGTGCAAGCTGCACGGTGTAAGTCGCACCACGGTCAGACATGCCCTCACCAACCTGATGCGGGAGGGCCTTGTCGCGAGGCGAAGCGGAGTAGGGACTTTCGTGCTGCAACCGAAGGTCATGCAGCATCTGCTGGATATCAACAGCCTGTACCGTCAAACGTTCGCGAGCCTCGAGCACAATGCCGACCATGTCGTGAGAGAGATCATCCACGCGCCGGCCAGTGAGGAGGTGGCGAAGAGACTCCTTCTCCCGGTGGGGGACAAGGTGCTCTACATAGAGCGCGTCAGGTTGTTTGGCGGCAAGCCTCTGCTGCTTGAACAGGCATTTGTATCCGAACGCCTGGTGGACACCGAACCGACACGCGCGCAGCTGGAACACGGCTTCCTCATCAATGTCTTGAGGGAGTGCTCCAAGGTGGAGCTCGCGAAGACCTCGGTGACGTTGGAACCGATCATCCTTACCCCCGAACAGACCACCATATTGGATACTCCCAAGCGGGCTCTCGGATTTCTCATAACCCGCGTCAGCTTCAGTCAGGACGGTTGGGCCGTGCTGTTCACGCGAAACTTCCTGGGCGGCCAGGCGGGCCGTCTTGAGTTTGAGCAGGTCGTCCAGCCACACGCGTAGAGTGGTGTGGGAGTCCCGGCGCAAGATGGGTCACCGTTTCACGCCGTTTCCCCCAGGTAGGCGGACTTCACCCTGGGATGTGAGGCCAGTTCCTGCGCCGGCCCCTCCAGGACGATCCTCCCGGATTCCAGGCAGTAGCCCCTCGCGGCGACGAGCAGGGCCATGTAGGCGTTTTGCTCAACGAGGAGCACCGTGGTGCCCTCACGGTTGATCTCGCGGATTATCTCGAATATCTCCTCCACTAGCACGGGCGCCAGCCCCATCGAGGGTTCGTCGAGCAGGAGGAGGGTCGGCCTCGCCATGAGGCCGCGCCCGATGGCGAGCATCTGTTGCTCGCCGCCTGAAAGGGTGCCTGCGACCTGGCCGAGCCGCTCCTTGAGCCGCGGGAAGCTGGCGAAGACCCTCTCCATGGTCTCCGCCACCTCTGCCTTGTTGGCTCTGGTATAGGCACCCATCTGCAGGTTCTCGCGGACCGTGAGCGTGCCGATGACCCTCCGCCCCTCGGGCACGTGGGAGATTCCCCTGGCGACGATGGCGTGCGCTGGAGTGCCGGTCAAGCTCTCCCCGCGGAACGTGACGCTCCCTCTCCTCGGGCGGACCAGGCCGGAGACGGTCCTCAGGATGGTGGACTTCCCCGCGCCGTTGGCTCCGATGAGTGTGACTATCTCGCCCGCTTCCACGTTGAAGGACACCCCGTGCAGCGCCTGTATGTTCCCGTAGAGCACGTCGAGGCCGCTTACGTTCAGCATCGGGATACCTTCGCCCCTCTCCCCAGGTAGGCTTCGAGCACCTTCGGGTCGGACCTGACCTCCGAAGGAAGACCGTGGGCTATCACCTGGCCGAAGTCCATGACAACGATCCTCTCGCACAGGTTCATCACCAGGCCCATCTGGTGCTCTATGAGCAGCACGGTCAGGCCGAACTCGGCCTTGATGAAGCGGATCAGGCCCGCCAGTGTGGACACCTCGTTGGGGTTCATCCCCGCGGCCGGTTCGTCCAGGAGCAGGAGGGACGGCTCCAGCGCGAGCGCCCTGGCGATCTCGACGCGCCTCTGGCTGCCGTAAGGGAGGCTCCCCGCCGGGTGGTCGGCATGGTCCAGAAGGTCCAGCCTCTGTAGGATGCCCCGCGCGAACTCGTCGATCCTGTCCTCCTCCTGGCGGAACCTGGCTGAGCGGAATGCCGCGCCGGCGACCTCGTACGTCTTCTCGTAGTCCACGGCCGCTTTCACGTTCTGCAGCACGGTCATGCTGCGGAACAGCCGGATGTTCTGGAAGGTCCTGGCGATCCCCTCCCGGGCGATCCTGAAGGGAGGGACCCCGACGAGGTCCTTGCCCTTGAGGCGGATCGACCCGGCGTCCGGCCGCGTGATCCCGGTCACCAGGTTGAAGACCGTGGTCTTGCCGGCGCCGTTCGGGCCGATCAGGCCCTCGATCTCGCCTTCCTCGACGTCCAGGCTGAAGCCCGCCACTGCCGAGAGCCCGCCGAAGCGCTTGGAGACGTCCTCAACCTCCAGTAGACGCACGGCAGTCACCTTCTTTCGACGGCCTCGTTTTAGGGGCCCTGAGCAGGCGGATCTCCTTGCCGGCGAAGAGCCCCTCCGGCTTCAGGAGTATCGTGACGATAAGGATGAGCGCGTAGATGACCCCCCTGAGGTCCACGAAGGACTGTCCCAGGACCGCCCTCAGGATCTCGAGGAGGAAGATGAATGCGACCGAGGTGATGAGGGTCCCGGTGACGCTGCCCAGGCCACCCAGCACGACTATGAGGAGGAAGTCCAGCGACTTGACCAGGTCGAAGCTGGACGGGTGCAGGTACGGGTAGCGGTAGGCATAGAGAGCTCCGGCCAGTCCTGCCAGCGAGCAGCCCAGGACGAACGCGAGCTGTTTGACGCGCGCGGTGTTGATCCCCATGACGTCCGCCGCCAGCTCGTCTTCCCGCAGGGCCATCCACGAACGCCCGTAGCCGGAGTGCACGAGGTTCCTCACGACCATTGCGGTGAGAGCGTAAAGCCAAAAGATGACGTCGAAAGTGGCTAGCTGGGGCACTCCGGTCATCCCGGTGGCGCCGCCCAGAGGGGCGTAGAGCTTGTCGGAATTGTTCAGGAGGGCCCTCACGATGATGCCGAAGCCAAGCGTCGCGATGCCCAGGTAGTCCGAGCGGAGCCGCAGGACCGGCATGCCGACCAGGAACGAGACCACAGCCGCAGCCGCCATGCCCGCCGGGAGCGCCGCGAGGAACCAGAGGAAGCTCCCTCGCCCCAGGACTCGCCCGATGACTCCCGCGGTGTAAGCCCCTATTCCGTAGAAGGCAGCGTGTCCCAGAGAGAACTGGCCTGCGAACCCGTATATCAAGCTTAGGCCCAGTGCCCCGATGCTGACTATTAGGGCCTGGTCCAGGATGATCTGCCAGTAAGCGTTCACGACTCCCGCCAGCACAAGGGCCTTCAAGACGCCGTAGATCGCCGCAACGGTCGCCAGGTTCCCGTAGCGGCTGACCTCAAGCAGGCCGAGAAGTCTCCGCACCGCCGCCGCCCCTTCCTTCATCTACGACTTGTCGGATTCTCACTCGTGCACTACCTGCGTGTCGCCCGCGCAGGCGTCCAGGTCACATCGTGGTCATACCTTGTCGGCGCTGTGGCGCCCCAGTATCCCTGAGGGCCTGACCAAGAGGACGACGATGAGGATGCTGAAAGCCACCGCGTCTCTGAGCTGGGACGAGATGAAGGCCACCGTGAGCGTCTCCACCTGCCCCATGATCAGCGAGCCCAGCACCGCCCCGGGGATCACCCCGATCCCGCCCAGCACCGCCGCTATGAACGCCTTAAGGCCCGGCATGGTGCCCATGAACGGGTGGATCTGGGGATACGCCAGCATGTACAGAACCCCACCC
>Ga0315295_10000574_pt1 | contig 31699 bp, 27 predicted proteins | sample YL17G14_0_MG_FD_204453 | JGI IMG/M metagenome (GOLD analysis project Ga0315295, IMG submission 204453) | Sediment microbial communities from Yellowstone Lake, YNP, Wyoming, USA - YL17G14_0 | ecosystem: Environmental > Aquatic > Freshwater > Lake > Sediment | place: USA: Wyoming | collected... | reverse complement strand
TACCGACGCCTGTCGCCGATGTGGAAATCGGCGACCACCTTTTAGTGCGGCCACGTTCCGAGGGAAACCAACGCTCAATTGCATGAGTCCGGCTGAGGCCCGGCGGGTGTCACGGGGTCGGCTTGGCTGCCGGCGTGGCTGCCTGGCGCTTGAGCAGCTGGGCCTTCAGGTAGGTGTCGGGCGGGGCGTATTTCCACGCCGTGACCCAAACGCTGGCGAGCATCTCCCCGCCGGCCAGCAGCCGGGCCCTGATGAAATCCTGGCCCTCAGTGCTGGTGGCGGCCACCTCGGCCTTGAACACGCCTTTCTTCTCCAACGCGTAGAGTGGCTCGACGAGTTTGTTCTGCTCGACGACGTAGTTCATGATGGTGTTGAACATCGGGTCGCGGCCCTCCGCGGCCGGGCCGAGGACGAGCGGCTGGGCCGTCACGACCTTGGGCGTGATGTCCTCCAGCTTGATGCCGGCTGTTGCGAGGAAGCCGCCGTCAATCCAGCTGTGCAGGCCGGGCCACTTGGTGTAGCCGGCCGGGTTGTCCCCCACCCAGCCGTTGTGGTGAATGGTGGTGTGCAGCGGCTGGGCGCAGTCGCCGACGTAGTGCCCCATCACCCCCATCAGGTAGACGAGGTTGGCCCGGGCATTGGCGATCTCCTCCGGCGTGCCGGCCTCCTCGAAGGCCTTCAGGTAGGAGAATGCCGCCTTCAATTTCCCGTAATACTCGGTGATGGTCCATGGGGCGAAGCCCGGCCACTCCCGCGATCGCTCGCTGTTCTTCGCCGGGTCGAACGCGGTGTAGTTGGCGGGGTTGACGATGCGCCCGGCGGCGAATTGCGTCACGAACACGTAGCGCAATGACGACACCGTGTCCGGCTTCAAGCCGGCGTCACCGAGCTGCTCGAGGTCGAGATAATGATCCACGCCATTGTAATTCCTGATGGGCAGATCGGCCACGCTGCGCCAGCGGTCGGGTTCGCCGGCGAGGAAGGCGATGCGCCCGGCGTTGGCGGGCTCGCGGACAAACGCCGGGAAATCCGTCGGCAGCGCGACGACTGCGAGCTGGTTGATCATGCGGTGGCCCTCATAGTCCCAGGCGGATAGGGCGACGGCCGCGCCGAGGGCGGTGCAGGAAAGAAGCCAGTGGCGGGAGGAGATTCTCATATGGGGCGACCCTAGCAGTTTTGTCATTCTGAGCGAAGCGAGAATCCACGGAATCCATCGCGGCGTCGCGGGCGAACGCGTGGATTCTTCGCTGCGCTCAGAATGACCGGATGGTTTATTTCGCGGATTCCGGGGACGGTGCGGGTTTCAGGGCTGCCAGGGCGGCGGCGTAATCCTGCACACCCGCCGCGAGCGCCCCGGCGATCTGCTGCCGGTATTCGGGCGTGGCGACACGGCGGGCCTCGGCGTCGTTGGACAGGTAGGCGCACTCGACGAGCGCGCCGGGGCAGTCCAGGAGGCGCAGCACGGCCTGCCGGGCGTGCTTGTAGCCGCGATCCGGCGTTTTCAGGCCCGCCATCATGGCGCGATGCAGCGACGCGCCAAGGAGCAGGTTGGCGTAATCGGACCGGTTGCCCGGGAAGGCCGCCTTGGTCATGTCGTCGCCCAGGTCGTCGCCGGCCGAGTGCATGAACTGCGGCGCGAGGCGGTAGGTCTCGACGCCGGAAATGGACTCGGGCGCGGCGTTGAAATGGATGCTGAGGAAGAGGTCGGCCTTCGTCCGGTTGGCGATTTCGGTGCGCATCAGCAGGTCGGTCTTCTTGTCCTTCGAAAGCTCCGTGTCCTTGTCGCGGATGAGCAGCACGCGCCAGCCGCCGGGCTCCAGGAGTTTCTTGAGCCGCAGGGCGACATCGAGAGTGAAGGTCTTTTCATTCAGCCCCAGCCGCTTGTTCTCCGTGCCGGGGTCGATGCCCCCGTGGCCGGGGTCGAGGACGATCATTTTCGGCGCATTGGCCGGCAGGAACGCCAGATGGTCGGCCGGGCGGAACAGTGGCGCGACGAGCTTGATGACGTCGAGCCGGCTGACCCAGAGGCTATCCTGATGGAGGACCGCCGGCGCGCCGAGGAACACGCGCAGGCCGTCAAAATAGAAATCCTTCTGGTTGCCCTCGAAAGTGAATCGCACGCCGCGCGCGTCGCTGAGCGTCATCACGGTGCCGCCCTTGGCCCATGCGGCCTTGAGGCTGAAGTTTTTCGCCAGGTCGCGCACACTCACGTATTCGATATTCCGCAGCTTGGTCGTGGCCCAGAGGACGGGGGCGGCCGGGCGCGTGGGGGCGGCCCGGACCGGGGCCGGGGCGGCGGGGGGGGCGGCGGGTGCCGGCGGCGGGGCGGCCGCGGGGGGCGGTTGTGCGGGGGCAGAACAGGCCGGAAGCAGGGTGAGGATCACCAGCAGGCCGCGTGCAGGGAGCCGCGCCATCGGGATATGCCGGCTTCAACTCGCCGCGGGCGGCGGTGAAGCCGGAGCCGTTTCGCGGACATGGAACCTAAGCTTGCGCTTGTTCACCGGCAGCGGGGATAGCATGACGTTGATCTGCTTGCCGTTCAACTTGGGGGGGGAGTCCGGCGTGCCCATGGTCTCGAGATCGGTGAGGGCGCGCTTCATGACCTCGAAGCCCATCTCGGTGTGCGCCATCTCGCGGCCGCGGAACTTGAGGCGGAGTTTCACCTTGTTGCCGTGGTCGAGGAATTCCTCGGCGTGGCGGATCTTGGTGACGAAGTCGTGGCTCTCGATGCGGACGGTGAATTCGATCTCCTTGAGTTTGGCGCCGGCGGGCTTGCTGTGCGCGTGCTTCTTCTGCTCCTCGTAGACGTATTTGCCGAAATCCATGATGCGGCATACCGGCGGCGTGGCGGCGGCGGCCACCTCGACGAGGTCGAGGTTGAACTGGAGCGCGAGGGCGATGGCCTTTTGCGTGTCCATGATGCCCAGCTGGCGGCCTTCCGGACTGATCACGCGCACCTGGGGCGACTTGATCCGCATGTTGCGGCGGATGGCGGCGAAGGGGTCGTTGTTGCGACGGTTATCGCGGTTATAAGGGGGGCGGCCGCCGGGCGAAGAGGAAGGAAGTGCCATTCAGGTGTAAGGGATTGCGAGGAAGTTGGTCGGGCGCTGTTTTTGCCTCTATGCCGGAGGATGACAACACCTATTATTGAGAGGGGAAAGCGGCCTTCCAGACGCTAAAGCTCTCGCCGCAGGAACAACTGGCCATCCGTCAATCCATCCGGCTGGCCGGTATCCTCTCATACGCTGAAACTCTCGCCGCAGGAACAGCTGGCCTTGGCGTTGGGGTTGGAGAACTTGAAGCCGCCAGCCACCATCTTGCCCGAGTAATCGAGCTGCGTGCCCTTCAGGTAAAGCGCCGTCTTGGGGTCCACCACCACCGGCACCCCGGCGGAGCGCACGAGGATGTCGCCCTGGCGCGGCTCGGGCACGAATTTGAGCTTGTAGCTCAGGCCGTTGCAGCCGCCACCGGTGATGGCAATGCGCAGGTAGTCCCCCGACCGCTCGCGCGCAATGAGCGTCGCGACCTTCTCGCCCGCGGCGCCGGTCAGGCGCACGAGGTTCTCGTTGCCCTGGCGGACTCCCCCGGGCGGTGGAACTGTGGGAGAGGCGGTCACGGCGACATTGATTGCCCGGCGCGAAATCTTTGCAAGCGGCGCGCCACCGCCACGGCATTCCCGAAGCTGCGCGGGCTGGCCTTCCCCTGCCCCGCGATGCCGAAAGCCGTGCCGTGGTCCGGGCTCGTGCGCACGAAGGGCAGGCCGAGCGTGACGTTCACCGACTCGTCGAAATCAACCACCTTGAGCGGGGCGAGGCCCTGATCGTGGTAGAGCGCGATGACCACGTGGAATTCGCCGTGCAGGGCGCGGGCAAAGAGCGTGTCGCCCGGCTCGCAACGGGTGAGGCCGGGAAATTCCGCGCGCAGGTGGTCCAGCGCGGGGTTGAGGAAGTCCTGTTCCTCGTAGCCGAGCAGGCCGTCTTCGCCGGCATGCGGGTTGAGGCCGCACACGCCGATCCGCGGCGCGGCGATGCCGGCCGCGCGGGCCAGCTGGTCCGCGGCGACGACGGTGCGGTGCAGCAGATGCGGACCGAGCAGGCGGGCGACCTGGTGCAGCGGCACATGCCAGGTCGCGAGCACGACGCGGAGTTTGCCGCCACAGAAGGCCATCACGGGATCGCCGCCCCAGCGCGCGGCGAAAAACTCGGTCTGGCCGGGGAAGGCGTAACCAATCTTCGCCAGGCCGGCCTTGCTGACGGGCCCCGTGACCACGCCGGAGAATACGCCGGACTTGCAGCCGGAGGCGGCACGTTCCATCGCCGCCCAAGCCACCAGGGAACCCTCCCCGTCGGGCCGGCCGGGGGTCGCCGCAAACTCATCCAGGCCGACCGGGACCTTCTCCGCTGTCGTGGCGAGCGAATCCAGCCAGCTGGCCGGACCAATGACGGCGACATCCTTGGCTTCCGCGGGGTGGGCGGCGAGCCAGCTGGCGATGATCTCCGGACCGACGCCCGCAGGATCGCCGCAGGTGAATGCGAGTTTACCCGGCATCGTCGTCTCCAGCCGCACCCTCGCGCCGCGCCCGCGCAAAGCCGCGCTTGCCCTCGGTAAAGAAGGTGAGAAATTGGCGCGCTTCGGCCGACTTGAGCGCGTTCCCGGCGAGCGCGGCGCAAGCCACGTCGCGGATGTTGCCCGGGGTGAAATAAACCGCGCGGAAGGCGTCCTTGAGTTCGCGGATGCATTCGCGGCTGAAGCCGCGGCGCTTCAATCCGACGAGATTGAGCCCGATGATCTCGTTGCGCTCAGCCGCCATGACGAACGGCGGGATGTCCTGCGCGATGCGCGCCAGTCCGCCGACGATGACCCCCTCCCCGACGCGGCAATACTGGTGGAAGCCGGCGCCGCCCCCGAGAAAAGTGTGGCTGCCGACCGTGACGTGGCCGGCGAGCATGACATTGTTGGCCAGCACCACATCGTCGGCCACCGCGCTGTCGTGGCCCACATGCGAGTTCGCCATCAGGAAGCAGCGCGCGCCCACCGTGGTGGCCTGGTCCGCATGGATGGAACGGTTGATGGTGACGTGCTCGCGGATCACGGCGCCGGCGCCGATGCGCACGCCGGACTTGGTGGCCAGGTCGAACTTGAGATACTGCGGGTCACCGCCGATGACCGCAAAGGGGTGAACCACGACGCCCGCACCGAGGACCGAGTGCCGCCGGATGAGGGCATAGGCATGCACCACGCACCCGGCACCGAGCTGGACCCCCTCCTCGATGATCGCGGTCGGGTGGACGCTCATGCCTTGGGGTTGTTCCGGCGCTGGGCGGGCAGGCGCTCGGCCAGCAGGTCGAGCTGGGCGTCCTTGAGCAGGTCGTAATTCTTGAGGATGCGGATGACCTGCAGGGTGTCGGACTTGCCGTAGCTCTTGTTGATTTCGACGCGCTCGATGATGTCGAGCAGCATGGAGCGGAAGGAGATGATGGCGTCGACCCCGTGTTCCTTGAGCATGGCCACGCTCTGCGAGCGGAACGGCTCGGCGGTGGGCAGGCTCGGCAGGACGAGAATCTTGAGCACATCGGGCGCGTTGCCCGGCTCCTCGGCGTCGACCGGGAAGAAGCGCGTGACCTCCTTGAGGACGTTTTCCTCAAGGAAGCGGAAGATCTCGGGGCTGCTTTTCAGCATGTTGGGCGTGAACTTGCCGGTGTGCCAGCCCTTGACCACCACGATGGCGCGGTGGATGAAGGCCAGCTCGTTGGCGAACAGGAAAAACTCCGGGCGGCGCGAGCTGCGGGTGTAGGCCGGGTTGTAGACGACCAGGTCGACCTCCTCGTCGCCGGTCTTGCGGCGTGCCTGGACCTGGTATTTGCGGACCTGCCGGACCAGGAATCCGTTCTGCTCGAAATACTCGCGGACAATGCCTTCGTCGATGGCTGACATGGGTCTGATAACTTAGCTATTTGTGCACGGATAGCACCCCAAAACTAGCTGGCCCCCAGCTCGCGCCAGACCGCCTCGACCAGCGCCGCGGAGATGCCCGGGCGGGTCGCGGCCGCGCCGATGGCATTCAGCACCACAAAACGCACGCCGTCGGCCCGGCCCTTCTTGTCATGAGCCGTGGCGGCCTGCAGCTCAACCACGGGGCGCGGCGCCCGCAACCTGATGGGCAGGTGGTTCGCGGCGATCACGTGCTCGATCCGGGCCACATCGTCGGCGGTCAGCAGGCCGAGTTTTTGCGAGAGGCGGGTCGCGCCGGCGAGCCCGACGGCCACCGCCTCTCCATGCAGGTAGGCCGAGTAACCCGTCACCTGCTCGATGGCATGCCCGAAAGTATGGCCGAGATTCAACAGCGCCCGGCCGCCTTCGGCCGCCGTCTCCTTTTCGTCCGCCCGCACAATCCCGGCTTTCATCTCGCAGCAGCGCCTGATGACGGCCGGCAAATCCGCATGGGCCGCGGTCAGGACGGATTTCTCGAGTTGCGCAAACAAAGCGGCGTCGCCGAGCAGTCCGTATTTGATCACCTCGGCCATGCCGGCGGCGAATTCCCGCGGCGGCAGGGTCCGGAGGAATTCCGTGGCGATATAGACCGCCGGCGGGTGATGGAATGCGCCGACGAGGTTCTTGCCCGCGGGGAGATTGATGCCCGTCTTGCCCCCGACCGAGCTGTCCACCATCGCGAGCAAGGTCGTGGGCACCTGCACATACTCGATGCCGCGCAGGTAAGATGCCGCGGCAAACCCGCCCAAGTCACCGCATACTCCACCCCCGAGCACCCAGAGCACGCCCTGCCGGTTGACTTTGTTCGCCGCCAGAAAGTCCAGCACACGACTGAAGGTCTCGAGCGACTTCGAACGTTCGCCCGCTGGCACGATCAGACGAGGCGTTGGCCCAAAGGCCTGGGCCAGGAACTCCGACTGCGCACGCGCCACCCCGTCGTCCGTCAGCAGGATGTTTGCCCGGCCCGCGGCAGAGAATGCCGCCAACTGGTCACGGATTGTGGCCGTGGCATCACTTTCGAAATGAATCGGGTAACTCCTCTGGCCCAGCTCCACTGTGAGCGACTGCGTCATGGATATGTTTAATACCAGCAACTTGGGCAGGTCAATGTCCGGCTACGTCAGCTGCCCTGCAAGCTAGGAGGACAAGCGCCTAGGGTGATCCCATCCCGGGCAAGCCATATTCGATTTCTCTCAGCGTATCCCAACCATCCCAGATAAATTGGCATCCCGGATTTTCCTGAGGAATGAACACTAGCATTGCCGGCTCGCATTTGCCAACGCCTTGCAGAGCCTACCGGCATGTTCCGACGAGCGCCGTGGATTTTCAGCGGTTTGTTGCTTTTGTCCGGCCTCGTCGGCGCCGCTCGTGAATCGGACGACCCGTGGATCCGCGGCGTATACACCGGCCGGTCGCCCCGCCCGGTGGCGGTGCAGGAAACCCGGGCCTGGCAGCAGGCCGGCGAGCTCGCTGAGCTGACCCCCGGAGCCTTTGTGCTGGTGGGTTCGGGCCAGTCCATGCAGCCGCTCTACGCTCCCGGCACCATCTTGGTGATGCAGCAATGCGCCTTCGACCAGCTCCAGCCTGGCCAGACCGCCCTTTATCGCAATCAGGCCGGCAAGGTCGTCGCCCACGTCCTCGTCACGCGGGCTCGCGATGGCTGGCGCGCGACCGGCCTCAACAACCGCGTCCACGATATGGAGCCGGTGCTGGCTGAGAATCTGGTCGGGATCGTCATCGCGGCCTTTTCGCCGGCATGCAGCGACCGCAGTGTGCAACTGGCTTTCGCCGGCCAGCCCTAGGGATCCTGTCAGCCGCCGGCCCGGCGAAGGCGGAAGCGCCCAGCGGAGAAATTCCGGCAGGGCCCGCGCCCAGGTGGATTCGTGGTGCTCGCCGCCTTCGGCCAGATGATACGCCATGTCCGCGCCGGGCCGGAATCCCTTCGCGGCCAATTCGTCCATCAGCTCGGTCGTGTCCTGGATCGCATCGATGACTCCGTTGCCGTCGCGATCTTCGGTCTCGTCGCGCGTGCCCGCCTGGAACCAGAGCCGCAGTGCCGGCCGGCCCGCCGTCTCGCGCACGATGCGGTGCGCGATGCGGCTGGCTTGCCGCGCCTCCGGCCCCGCATTGTCCGCCCGCCACCAGAGCGAACCGGAAAAAACCCCCGCCAGGCCGAAGATCTGCGGTCGGCGCCAGGCGGTGTCGAAAGCGCACAAGCCGCCCATGGACGCGCCGAAAATACCCGTGTGCGCCGGGATGCCGGCCACGTGGTAATTTTCGCGCACCGTCGGCAGCACCATGCCCGCGAGCAGATCCTGGAACGCCTTCGCCCACCGCCCGCGTCCCGCATGATCCAGCGTCCCCGCCGTGCCGTATTCATCGACCCGCTCCGGCGAAGCCGGCACCGCCGCGACCACCACCGGTTCGATCTGCTGCGTCCGGACCAGCTCTTCGAGCGTTTCGGCCAGATTCCACTGCGGCATCGCCTGTCCGTCGAGGGCAAGCAACAGCGGATAGGGTCTCGCCCGGCCAGCGTCGTAGTGCGGAGGCAAATAGACGCTGACACGGCGCGGTGCCACCTCGCGCACCTCGAGCGGTCCGGTTTGCTTGATGATGATCTGGTCGGCCGGCCGCCACGGCCACCAATGGCGCGCGCGGCTCATTCGCGGGACGGGCGGAGCGGACGATGATCCGGGCTGGCGGAGCGTGGCATGCCGGTGATTTGGGGAGCTTTATTGCCGATGTCGATACTCCGCCACGCCGGCGAGCCCGGTCTTGCCCTTTGTCATAAACGCTGCCCGAATCCGCGCTCAAATGAGTTCTTCCCCCACCCCCTTGTCCGCTCCCGTGACCCACGATGCGAGCGGCATCTTCGGCCAGCCCCGCGGCCTGACCAACCTGTTCTTCACCGAGCTATGGGAGCGCTTCGGCTACTATGGCATGCGCGCCCTGCTCACCCTCTTCATGGTTGCGCCGATTGCGAGGGGCGGGCTCGAGTTCAGCACCAAGGCCGCGGGCCTCATCTATGGCACCTACACGATGAGTGTCTACATGCTGTCGATCCCCGGGGGATTCATCGCTGACAACTTCCTTGGTGGTCGCGCCGCCGTGCTCTGGGGCGGCATCATCATCGCCATCGGCTACTTCACCCTCGCCATCCACTCCCCGGTCGCGTTCTACACCGGCCTGGTGCTGGTGGCCTGTGGCACGGGTCTGCTCAAGCCCAACATCAGCTCCATGGTCGGCTCGCTTTACAGCCGCGAGGACCCCCGCCGCGACGCCGGCTTCTCCATCTTCTACATGGGCATCAATGTCGGCGCGTTCCTTGCGCCCCTGATCACCGGCTGGCTCGCCCAGAGCGACGCCTTCAAGGAAATCCTCACCGGCTGGGGCTTCAATCCGGCCCGCTCGTGGCACTGGGGTTTTGGCGCCGCGGGGATCGGCATGACCATCGGCCTGATCGTCTACCTGCTGCAACTCCACCGGCTCGACAACGTCGGTCACGCGCCCGCGGCCGGGATCCCGCGGCCGTGGGGCAAGCTGCTCGGTGTGCTCGCCGGGGCCGCGGTGGTGTTCGGCCTGGTGCGGCTCTCGGACACCAACCCGGCGTTCGAATGGATCCGCTACGGCTATGTCGTCATCCCGGTGCTCGCCATCCTGTGGTTCGGCACGCGCAATGATCCCAGCCTGAAACGCTTTGCCGCCATCTTCGTGTTCTCCCTCGCCGCCATCATTTTCTGGGCGATCTTCGAGCAGGCCGGTTCCACCATCCAGCTTTTCGGCGACCAGCTCACCGACACGAGGATTTTCGGCTACAAGTTCCCCTCGGCGTGGTTCCAGTCGGTCAACTCGATCTGGGTTATCTCGCTCTCGCCGCTCTTCGCCTGGCTTTGGGTGAAACTCGGCGACCGGGCCCCATCGAGCCCGATGAAGTTCACCATCGGCCTGTTCTTTCTTGCCCTGTCCTTCCTGCTGATGATCCCCGCCGCCAAGCTCACTGCCCAGGGGCTGGTCAGCCCGCTGTGGATCGTCGGCTTGTTCTTCCTGCAGACCTTGGGCGAGCTTTGCCTGAGTCCGGTCGGCTTGAGCACGCTGACCAAGCTCGCTCCGGCCAATCTCGTCGGCCTCGTGATGGGCATCTGGTTCCTGGCCGCCTCGCTCGGCAACAAGCTGGCCGGCGTGCTGGCGGGCGAATTCACCGCCACCGACGCCCCGGCGCTCGCCGCCTTCTTCGAGAAACAGGCCCTCTGGGTCGGCGTCGCCACGGTTGCCCTGTTTCTGGTCGTCCCTTGGGTCAAGAAGCTCATGGGCGAGGTCCGCTGACACCTGATTTCAATTGAAAACAGAGAAGGCGCGGATTGTTCCGCGCCTTCTTTAATGACCCCAACTGCTGGAAAAAAGGTCAGGGCTCGCGCACACACAACGGGCCAGTCAGATGCACGCGAGCCCCTTTGGTCACCTCTCGCACCCGTTGCCGGATGCGAAAACTGCGACGCGATAAAAGCATTTCCCGGTCAATAGGCGGAGAAATCAAAACACCTATATTTAGGCGGTAATAATAACTTGGCCTTTCACCCCGGATTTGGCCGCCGAAGCCCTGCCTAGGGGTCTCCGCGGGGGCGGCCTCTGCTCGGGCACCACGCCGCTGATCCGCCAGCCGGCTTCCTTCTGCTCCAGCCAGTAACGGTAGACCGTGTTCCGCTTCTGCCGGTCGGTCACCGTCATCATGATCTGCGCCGTGCCAGCGCCATCGTCCCGCACCGCGCTGAGGCCGGTCTCGCCCGGCTGCAACAGCGCCGGATCATTGCCGCGAAAAGCCGCTCGTCGAATTGCCGCCTGATGCCGCGCGCGGCACCGTCATAGGCGGCCGTGAAATCCCCCGCCTGCAGGGCCGCCCGCTGCGCCTCTGCCACGGCCCGCACCTCGTCCCGGATTTCCTTCGGGCTGAGCCGCATCTCCGCTACGGCCGCCGGGGCAACAGAAAGAAGTCCGCCCAGCAGCAGCATCCCAAGGCTTGTCATTCTGCGCGCCCTGTCCGCCGTAGCCTTGGCGAAGGAGGAAGCGAAGAATCCATTGGAGGGACGATCTCCCGATCGTCCGCGGCCCGTCAGGAGACGGGCCCTCCACAAGTCTTTCAATCCATCCGTGAGATCCGTGGGTAATAACTCTTCCAATCCCTTTCGGGTCGATTCGTGTGTTTCGTGGGCAAGAAATCCGGACTCTTACCCCTCCAAACCAAACACCGCCTTGGCATAATTCTCCACCGAAAACGGCTGCAGGTCGTCGGGCTGCTCGCCGAGCCCGATGAAGTAGATGGGAATCTTCAACTGCCGGTAGATGCCGACCAGCGCGCCGCCGCGGCTCGTGCCGTCGAGCTTCGTCACGACGAGCCCGGTGAGCCCGAAGCTCGAGTGAAACACCTTCGCCTGCTCGATGGAGTTGGCCCCGAGGCTGCCGTCCACCACGAGCCAGCGGTGCTGCGGCGCGGTGGCATCGTTTTTCTGCAGCACGCGGCGGATCTTCGCCAGCTCCTCCATGAGGTTGCCCTTGGTGTGCAGCCGGCCGGCCGTGTCCACGATCAGCCAGTCGTGCCCGCGGGCCTTCGCCGCCTGCCAGGCGTCGAACGCCACGGCCGCGGAGTCCGCCCCGCTGTGGCTCGCGACGATCTCGATCTTCAACCGGTCCGCCCAGCTCCGCAGCTGCTCGACCGCCGCCGCGCGGAACGTGTCGCACGCCGCGACGATCACAGTCTGGCCGTCGCCCTTGAGCTTGTGCGCGAGCTTTGCCGTGGTGGTCGTCTTGCCCGAGCCGTTGACGCCGATCATGCAGATGACCGTGGGGTTCTTGGGTGGAACGCGTCCTCCGGACGCGCTTTCCGAGGCAAGCCCGTCCGGAGGACGGGCTCCACCTTCCAGCACCCCCTCGCTGCCCGCCAGCACCCGGCGCAGCACCGCCGCGCCGATGGCGGCCGCCTGCTGGCCCTTGAGCTCCGCGTCCTTTCGGTAGGCCGTCTTGATTTCCTCCAAAATCTCGGTGGTGGTCTCGACCCCGAAGTCCGCGGTGTAGAGCGCCTCCTCCAGCTCCGCGAGCGAGGCGACGTCGATCTTCCGCCCGCTGAAGAGCCCGTGAGTCTTCGCGGCGATGGCCGTGACGGTCTTGGTCAAGCCTTCCTTGAATTTCTTGAATAGTGAGAACATCGGAGAAGATTCTCCGCGGATTACGCGGATGATCGCGGATGGTCTCCAGCATTATCCGCGTCCATCTGCGTAATCCGCGGGAAAGTCTGGCTCATTCCGTCGCCGGCTTGCGCGCGTCGCGGCCGAGCTTGTCCTTCATGCGGTCGAGGATGCCGTTGATGAACCGCTTCGCGTCGGCGCTGGAATACTGCTTGCTCAGGTCGATGGCCTCGTTGATCGAGACGACCGGCGGGATGTCCTTCCGGTGCAGCATCTCGAACATGGCGAGGCGCAGGATGGCGAGGTCGATCTTGGCGATGCGGTCGAACTCCCAGTTGTGCGCGAGGGACTTGATGTGCTCGTCGAGCTCCGCCACGTGCTCGATGGCGCCGTGGATCAGCTCCTCGGCGAAGGCGTAGTATTCGCGCGGCTGGTCGAGGTGCTCGAAGAACAGTTGCAAGTCCGTCGGCAGGTGGGCCGGGTGGTTGACGCTCCACGCATAGAGATACTGGAAGGCCGCGGCGCGGCACTCCCGGCGCTGGTGGAACTGGCTGGTCATGATTTTCCTTTGCCGGGCGTCCGCAGGCTTGGCGAAGGAGGCAAAGTGCTTTTCAGCGCGGCCATCTCCAGCGCCGCGCGGGCGAACTCCGCGCCCCGGTTGATGGTGCCGAGGCAGCGCTCCTCCGCCTGATCCAGGGTGTCGGCCACGATGACACCGTTGATGACCGGGGTGCGCGTGGCGAGGGCAACCTGCTGCAGCGCGTGCGACACGCTCGTGCCGACCAGCTCGTGGTGGTGGGTGTCGCCGCCAATCAGCACGCCCAGCGCGATGACACAGTCGAACTCCATCGCCGCCAGCGCCTGCGCCGCCCACGGCACCTCGTGCGAACCCGGCACCCGGACGAGGCGGATGCGCTTCTCCTTCACCCCTGCGGCGGTCAGCTGCTCGAAGACGGTGTGCAGCAGGGCGTCCACCAGCGCGGCATTGTAGCGCGCCGCGACGATGCCGAAGGTGAACGGGGCGCCTTGGATGGGCAATTCCGGGTGGGCTTGGCGGCTCATCAGATTTTGGATTTTCGATCTTCGATTTTCGATTGCAACTACAAGGCGCCGGCAGGAAGCCACGCACGGCGAGGACTCCAATCTAAAATCGAGAATCTAAAATCAAAAATAATCATACCTGGATTTGTTCGACGATTTCCAGCCCGTAGCCGTCGAGGCCCACGACGCGGCGCTGGGAATGCGCCAGCAGGCGGATCTTGCGCAGGCCGAGGGCCGTCAGGATCTGGGCGCCGATGCCGTAGTCGCGGAGATTGTTGCGGACGCCCTTCGCCGGCTGGCCCTCGCCGATGAGGGCCTCCTGCATGCGGCCGTTCTGCTCCATGTAGACGATGACGCCGTGGCCGGCCTTGGCTACGTGCGCGAGGGAGGCCATGAGCGAGGCGTGGCTGTCCATGCCCTTCGCGTGGAAGACGTCGCTCAGGAGGTTCTCGGTGTGGACGCGCACGAGGGTCGGCGAGGCGTCGAGGGCGCCCTTGGTGAAGGCCAGGTGGTGGCGGCCGTCAACCTTGCTGCGGAAGATGTGGAGCTGGAACTCGCCGTATTCCGAGGCGAACGGGCGGGTCGTCACGCGCTCGACCAGCTGTTCGCGCTGGTGACGGTATTCGATCAGCGACGCGATGGAAATGAGCGGCATGTGGTGGCGCTGCTTGAATTCCATCAGCTCGGGCAGGCGGGCCATGGTGCCGTCCTCGCTCAGGACCTCGCAGATGACGGCGGCGGGCTTGAGGCCGGCCAGGGCGGTGAGGTCGACGGCGGCCTCGGTGTGCCCGGCACGCTCAAGGACGCCGCCCAGGCGCGAACAGAGCGGGAAGATGTGCCCGGGCTGGACGAGTTCGTCGGACTTGGTGGCGGGATTGGCGAGGAGGGAGATGGTGCGGGCGCGGTCGAAGGCGCTGATGCCGGTCGTGATGCCCTCGGCGGCGTCGACGGAGACGGTGAAGGCCGTGCGGAGGGCCTCGCGGTTCTGCTGGACCATGGGATTGATGCCCAGGCGCTTCAGCTGGGATTCGGTCATGGGGACGCAGATGAGGCCCCGGGCGTGGCGGATCATCATGTTGACCAGCTCGGGGGTGGCCTTTTCGGCGGCGATGACGAGGTCGCCCTCGTTCTCGCGGCCCTCGTCGTCGGTGACGATCACGACGCCGCCCGCCGCGATGGTCTGGATGGCGGTCTCGACGGTGTCGAACGGAGGCTGGGCGGACATGGCGAAGGGGTGGAAGCATCCCCACCCGCCCCCGGTCTGTCAAATACTGGCCGGGCCGGTCACCAGCCCACTCTCAGTCTAATCAGGGTGAGCCTTGCCGCCCCTTTTTGCTCGGCTCCACGTTGTGCGCGAGCGCACGCGGGCCACTCACCTTCAGTCGAGCACCGCGAGCATCACGGCTTGTCACGCTTCGTCTTTGCGATTTGGACGGAGCCGGAAAAGCACAATGGCAAAAATCAGTGCCCACGAGATCACCAACGCGATGCAGGCAGTGGGACCGGTCGCGTTGTGTGGCCCTTGAACGTATGGGGCATGGCTGACAATGCCCCAAATCCAACCCACAATCAGGAGACCCGCTGGCATCGGCAGAGGAATAGCCCCGAATGCCATCGACGGCGCAAAAAGTATCGCCCACGGAAACGAGCGCGCCAGCGCCTTGAGCCACGCCTTCGGCTCGAGCCGTGAGTGCGACACGAGTTTCTTCGTCGAGCGATAGCACACGACAAACGCGATCACAACGAGACCGATCCAGACGAGCGCCACCATTTCATCACTGTTCATTCGTGCCAATGGGTTACTGCTTGATGCGAGACGGCTCTTTGATGACATCTTGCGTCGAGTCGTATTCGAGATTTCGGCTCCCCGGCTTTGGGTTGAGGAAGTAGTCAATGAAAACGAATTTACTGTCGCCATTGGTGCGCAGGATCAGTCGGCCGTAATGTGGCGGTGTGCCAAAGCGGAAGTAGTAGTTTCTTTCAACCCCTACAGACCATTGCGGCCCAAGGTCCGGCGACATGTGCAGATCAATGCTCGAGACATAGTCGTCCTCGGGCGCTGTAAACGGAAAAGTATCCTTATGTTCCACGAAGCCGCCACCGGAAATTTCGACTGTAATACGCCAATCGTATGGCTTCAGGAGTGGTGTGGTAGTGAGCTGCGGCTTCCACGCTGTGATCTGCAGCTGGCCGGTGTCGGTAACCTTGCCGCCAAACAGATCTACCGCGCGTCTGCTGCCGTTTCCGGGTAAGGCCAGCTCGACGGAATGTTGCAGCAATGGTTCGGCGTCGCCCTTCTTCAGTAACCGGAAAATTACTGGGTGTGCCTTATCTGGCTCATAATATGTTTTCTCGTAAGGACTGGAAAACTCAAAGCTCGTTTGGTTTTCCCGCCGTGATGCGGCATAGAAGCCTTCTTTCGTCACATAGACTCCAAGATTCTTTCCGTGCTGGTCTTGCAATTCAAACAAGCCTTTGCCATCATTCGTCGCCTCCGCCTCGGAAGTGCCCTTCGTCGATAGATCGGTCCATTGAAACCTGATCTTAGCCTGTGCAATCGGTCGGTCATTCTGATCGATGACTTTTCCGAAGAACGAGATTGGTGTCTTCCACTCCCAGCGTCGGTCCACGGTGGAACGTCGTTGGAACTCCATGCGTATCTCCTCGGCTGAGAGCCGCGACTTTTCTATTTGGCTCAGTGCTGCCTGTGATTGAGCCTCCACTTTCTGTGATGAGTTTTCGGCTCCGGCTGCTTGATTGGTGGAACGATTCGAGGATCGCGCAATATTTTGAGGAGATAGAGCAGGCGGTGCCTCGCTACGGCGGTGCCACCAAATGCCAATAATCACAACGGCCAACAGGATCGATAAATGGATGGAGCGAGTTTTCATGACGGTTATTTCAGCTCGTCGTTGATCTTCCTGTAAAACCCGTCGAGTTGCTGGATTTGGCGCCGAACGCAGATGACATGGGGTCAGGTTTTAAGTATTTCAGTGAGCTCATCGCGCAGCTTGATTGCCGGACCGCCATGGCGCCGGAGCTGTCCGACGAGTTGGCTGACGGCCACCGGTGTGCCCATGTGGAGTTGCTCGCATAGCCAGGGATTCGTTGCCTGAGTCCTTAGCTTCAAGGCCGCGGCAATGGCAACCTTCCATTCGGCGGATTTTCTTGCGGACGCGGTTTCCGTCAGGTCCTTGCCCGCGTGCTTGAGGCAACGAGCCAACGAAGTCCGCCATCGTTCGGTCAGGATCTCGTGGACCCCTTGATTCTCCCACGCCCGACTGCTGGCGGCGAGTGCATGGTCATGGATCAGTGTCCGCTTGAAGTCCGCACTGCCCAGCGCCCAACCCTTGCTGAGCTGCACGTAGGCTTTGGAGCGCCCGGCCGGACCGTCTGAAACCTGCCACGCCAGATAGTCACGGTAACTTCTCCAGCCGGCCGCATTATCCGTGAGACCGCCTGCCTCGCCGAGCGCGGTGTCAAATTTTAGAAAATCCGGCCGCTGCTTTGGCCGGGAAAAATACCAATAGCTGGAGTTCCGATAGCCATCCAGCCGCTCCACGGGCACGACTCCTGCCCGCACTGGGTTCAAGTGAATGTAATGGCAGACCTGTCCCAGCGGCAGCCCCTCCTCCACCAGCAGGCTCTTGTAACGGCCCTGGAAAAGATGCCCCCGCTCCCCGCGCAGGCGGTTGAAGCGGGTCGCGAAAGTGGCCTGCAGCCAGTGCATGCCGGCGACGAGATTTCCGTGGGGGGTCTCGATCGCCAGATGATAGTGATTGCTCATGAGCACAAAGGCCTGGAGCACCCAGTCCGACTTGGCGCAGGCCTCGAACAGGCAGGACTCGAAGGCCGCCTTGGTCCGCTCGGTTCGGAAAATATCCGCCCGGTAATTGCCGCGGTTGATGACGTGGTAGCACGCCCCGGGAAATTCGAGCCTCAGCTTACGAGCCATCTTCGTGTGTTCCAGACATCAGGCCCGATTCAAATATTAAGACTTAAAACCTGCCCCTGTTGTTCGGCCCTGTTGTTCGGCCCTTTAATTCCTTACGGCTTTCCGGTGACTGACTTGGCCGGCTCAAACTCCAAGTTCCGACTGCCGGGCTTCGGGTTCAGCCACCAAATCAGCGAAAGATAACTGCCACGTTCTTGGTTCGGGTTCGCGTTGAAAACCATGCCAACGCGCGAGTATATTTGTCCCCGACTTCTAAGATAGAAAGTGCGATTTACGTCTGGCTCCCAGCCGATTTTAGTCGCCGGCATATCAATCGCAAAACTGGGTGCGTAACCATCTTCTGGCGCTAAATACATAAGCCGCTGGGTGGATTCGACTAGGCCGCCGTTGTCGGCCTCGACTTGTATCGTCCAGTCAAAAGGACGTTTACCCTGCACGCCGGGGGTCCAAACTTCGTGCCGTAGCGTGAGCACCAAATCCCCTCCTTGCTCCACTTTTTCCCCAGTCGTCAGGTCGATTCTTACCGGTCTCCCGTCGGGCGGAATCTTAAAGTCTTTCGCCATGTGGATCATCGGCTCCGCGCCTTGCAGCTTCCACATTTTCAAAACAACCGGATTTTTTGCATCGGGATGATGACGTTTCTCTGCCGGCACGAGTTCGGTGTAGTCCCAGGCATCACCTTCGGGCATGTTTTCGTAGCCGGACTTTCTCAGGCCACAGTCAAAGGTCCGACCTCTCATGCCACTGAAGGAAAACAGCCCTTCGGCATCGGTCATGGTATGCTTTTTCTGCACACCTGAACTGACACCGTTATTATAAATCGTCGATCCATACACATCCACATTGGGTATTGGTGCGCCATATTGATCGATGACCTTGCCGTAGAACTCGATCTCCTTGTCGTTAAGCTTGCTGAGAACCGCCCGCATCTGCTCCCGTTTGCCCGGCGGTTGATTAGGTGAGGCTGTGTTTGCTGGCGCGGCTGCTTTATTGGCCACATCAGCGCCGGATTGGCCAGTTGCGACTGTTGACCTCGCAATGCCGGGAGTCGTCTGGCTCATGTCGCGGCTCCACCAGAGCAGTATCCCCAAGAGGATGGCGACGACTGCAATTGGAACCCAGTGGCGTGTATTCATGGTGTTGGCACGAGATTGAACCCATTCGGCCCAAGTAGGAATTTCCAATAGCCTTTTTGATTCATGTTGGTGGAGCGGAATTGCGCGCTGTGCCATTTATGCCGAGCATAAAGCCTAAAGTCAGTTGAAGGATCAGGATCCGGTGCCCAGATGGCATTGCTTGGTAGAGTCAAATCAACTGCCCTTGTTAGTGTTGCCGCACTGGGGGTTGCGCCCAGTGCCTTGGAGTATGACTCTGCGGCGAAGGCCATGATTTCGTAACGGTCCTGTGGAGCCGCCTGGGAACCCAACTCTAAATTGACGGTTGTGAGCGGTATGGTTTTCGCCTTAATAAAATGCGCCGCAGGTGAGTTTAAGCTCGGAGTATAGTGATAGCTCCACGGCTGATCCAAAACTTCATTAGTATCCGGTTTCAAATATTGATTCAATTGCCATGCATCACGCCAGAGCGCAAAGTCATTCACGTTGTAGAAATTGATTCTAGTGCCCGCCGCGGCTCCGTTGCCAGCCAACCAGTCGGGATAAACCGTGTTCGGTGTCTCCGGGAAGAAATCCAACGTGGAGGCATCGACATCATGCGGCCCAATCGCATCCAATAGATTCGTGCTGCTGGCATCGTAAGTATGCACAGGTATGGCCGCCTGACTTGCTACATAAGTATTCACGAGCCGTCCGGTGCCTTGCTGGCTTGCAAGCCTCAGTGCTTCACCTACCACGACATTTCCCATGCTATGGGCCAGAACAAAGACTTGGTCGCCGTAGGCTCCGGGGCCATGCAGTGTTTGCAAAAGTGCACGCAATGGAGTGGCAGATTTCCATGCTGTCCACTCACCTCGATCATAATTCGTGGGGTCAAATGCTACATCGATTAAGCTGCCTTCAAATCCGTTGGTCGTTGGCCATGAGAAGAGTCCGAAACGGCCCCGGTAACCCTGCCACCAAAGTCGTTTGTAGGCAGTCTCGGCGTAGCGCTCTTTCTCCCATCGTTCCATATTCCAGCCGTGAATGAACAAGATGTATTTTCGCTCCTCCGGACTTGGGCTGCCGTCATCATATTTGAAAACCGCCGGACTTCCCGTGAAAGAGGAGATGCGTGCAGCAACCGGGTCCGGATCACCACCGGATCCATTGCCTACGGACCAATGTTCATACATGTCCCCAATATTCTTCAGATCCATCCATACCCCTGAACTCTCGCCAATTTCTGCGTAATTTCCATTATCCTTTCTCAAGAGCACGACCTTAAGCCGTCCCTTGCCGGGCTTGCAGCCCTCAAATAGAAACGGGATTGTCGAATCCGCTTCCGTTAGACTCACAAATAACAGACTCGGAATAATAAATGTCCCGGACCCTTCGATAACCGAAAATCCGGGGCTCACCGGAGCCACTGGATTGAGTGAGTTATAGTGACGAGCCTCGACCACCTTTGGTGTATAAATTGCCGTGCTCGCTATGCTAGGTTCGGTCAAATATTTGAAGGTCCCATCATCATTCAAGCGATTGAACAATCGGATCGCCGGTTTGGGTGCACCTTCCGCGACATCGGTCCATTTAAGACCGATGAACAAATCGGACTCTGGCCTGTTCAATGGTGGCCTTACGGCATCGGCCAAGCCCTTTAGTGATATCCATATTCGCGACATATCCTCCAAGTCGCGCTGACCATTGATGACGTCGTCTTCGCAGTCCGGCTTCCAATTGTTTCCGGGTTTGCTCGCTTCTGTCGGCCCGATATCCTCTTCATCCTGATCGTCACCATCCACGGTGTGCTCCCGGTCAATATCATCATTGACCCAGAAGCGATAGGGGGTGGCGGAGGAGGTCACGTCCGAGTTGTCTTCACTGGCGAGCTTGATGACACCGTCACGGTTGGCGTCGACGGCGAGCTCGCCGAGGGAGATCTGCAGGCCAATCGGCAGGCTCCTGATCACCTGGTCGCCGCTGCTGATTTCCAGCAGCAGCGGCTTGTTTGATATTTGCCGGGCTTCGATCAGAATTACGCCGCCGCTGGCGTTCACCATGGCATCAAGGAAGGCCGGTGAACCGGCCGGGCCGCTGAAGATATCCACGCCGGCAGCAGTGATCTGCTGGGTCGTGGCGGTGGCGGCCGGCTGGTTCAATCCGGGCCCGAATCCGGTCGTGAGACTCGAATCCAGATAGGCAAAGGCCGTGGCGCCCGTCAGGTTGGTATAGACGAAGTTCAGCGCCCCGTCCGCCTGCTTGAGCTTGTAGTGGAAGATCGCGCCGGGAGGCATCAGCCCGAACAGCTGCCTGATATTCAGATTAACGGGGGCGAAGTTCTTCAGGTCGGCCGCGCCGTTGACCACATCATCGGCATAGTTGGGCTGGTAGGTGCCCCCATGCCGATCGTCCGCAAGATTCGGCAGCAGGCTGACCACGGCCAGCGTGCGCGAGTCAGTGGAGTTGATATGCCCATCGTGGTTGCCATCCACGTCGAGCCCGGGTTCGAAGACAATGGTATAGCCGCCGTTCCCCCCGCCGGCAGAACCGAGAAGGAAAACCGGACTTTTGATACCATTTATGGTCCAAGAGCGTTCGGTCACGGTCGGATGCGCCGAATCGCCCGCGGGAATGAAAACCTCGAACCAATGGATGGTGCCGGTCATGCCCGCCGGCACGACGAGGTAGTATTCGGAAGTCACGGCATTGCTGTCGGAGCGCTCTGCGACCGGAGCATCCAGGGTCCAGGGACCAATGATGGTTGAACCGGGCGTGGTTTCATAGATCGGGCTGGTGGGGGAGGACAACTGGGCTTCTACATCATTGGTGTAATACTGCATCCGCCCGCCGCTATCGAGCCAGGGGAATCTCTCCGTCCAACGGATCAAATTATTTCTTATCTCCCCTTCGTAGTAATGGGCAGAGGCAAGCAGGCCCGTCCGGACGCCACCGGATCCACCAAAACCCTCCCAACTGAAAGGCAGGTTGGCATAAACCGACTGGCCCTGTGGAATGTAGGTCCAGAATGCCCCGCCGGAATATATGCCGGGGAGACTGGCAAACTCCTTGGTCAGCGTCCAACCGCTGCCGTTGTTTGAGTTGTATACCGCGGAAAATTTATATTCCCCGTTGTCTTGCTCCGCTCCGGTCCGGGTCAAGCGCCAGTCGAATCTGCCATAGGCGGAGTTGTCCTGAAAGGCACTGATCCCGGGCCAAAAGGCCACGTTGGTTCCCTGGGTGGGGAATATGGTCGTGGTTTGGCGCGACAGCCATGTCATCACTGACACCCCCATCGAGGCGGCATCATTCGGGTCGGAGCCGAGGCTTACTTCCTGCCCGTCCATCAGCCCGTCCCCGTCCGTGTCGGCGCTGTTGGGATTGGTGCCGGCCTGGAATTCCAGCAGGTTGCTCAACCCGTCATCGTCGGCATCGGCCCCGGGTGCGACTCCCGTGTGGCCAAAATGCTGCTGCTCCCAGGTGTCGAGCAAGCCGTTGCCGTCGGCATCGAGCACCCCGGGCGCCTGGTGGTTGATCACCAAGGTGCGAATCTCCGTGCCGTTGGTGACCTGCACTTCCGTGGTGTTTTGCGCGGGCATCAGCGCAAAGGTCACGCACACAAGAATGCCCGTAAGGCCGCGGAGGAGTCGAACTCCCTTGGTTTTCCTCATGTTACTCCCCTCCTCCGCCGGCCCTCGGCTTTTTGAGATGGACGGTGGCAATTCCGTCGAGCCCGGTAATGACTGTCGTTTCATAGCCAGCCGGACCATCCGCTGACGCGGCCAGTCGGTGTCCGCCAGTCGTGCTGATGAATCGCACCGGCACGCCGGGCAGCGGGCGTTCGGCACTGTTGGTGATCCGGACGCTCAGGGTGTCGTTGGGACCGAGCGCACCGTCGGCCGCGACCAGTGAAATTATCTGCGGCAGCGAACCGTTGAGTGGATCGCCCGGATCCGAGCCGGCGGCGTATTCCTGCAAATTGGTCAGCCCGTCGCCGTCGGGATCGAGCGCCGCGTCGGCGGCGGACCGCGGATCCAAGCCGTGGCTGGCTTCCCAGCCATCGGACAAACCGTCGCCATCCGTGTCCGCCGCCCGTGGATTGGTGCCGAGGGGCACCTCCTGTCCGTCGGTCAGCCCGTCGCCATCCGTATCGGCATTGTGCGGATCGGTGCCGTGGACGAACTCCTGCGCGTTGATGAGGCCGTCGCCGTCGGGATCCCCGTCCCGGTCGTTGCGCGCGGGGTCGAGCCCATGGGCCGTCTCCCAAGCATCATCCATCCCGTCGCGATCAACGTCGCCAAAGAGCGGATTTTCCGGGACCGCCGTGAATGTGTCGAGCCGGGTGGCAATCGACTGATGGCTCAGGACGTTCAATTGCGGCATTCCTGCGCCGGCGGAGGGCAGATCGAAGAGCGCCGGCTGCCCGTCCACATAGACATCCCACTTCCCCGCGGAATAATCCTGCCGGAAGGTCAGCCGCAGCCAGTCCGCGGTGGTGCCATCCGGCGCCAGCGGCACACTGAATCCGGAGCGCCATTGATCGACGGAACCTTGATTGGGGCCGAAGGCCTGAACCTCCGCCTGATTTCCCGTGCCCACCAGGGCCAGAAACGGGGTGCCGCCCAGAAAGAATTGCGAAGCCAGGGACAAGTCGGCTCCCGCCCCCGGCTTGGTCCAGAAATCGTAGAACAACACCGACTGGCCGGCGGCCAGCGGCGCCAGCGTCAGCTGCACGGCGTTGAAATCTCCCGGAGTTGGCGGAAGGATGACCGACTGCTGTCCTGATTGGGCAACCTCCGCCGTCACCCGGGCGGGATTGGACCCCGTGCTCACCCACCCCTTCTGTCCGTCCAACGGACCCGGCGTGTATCCCGCAGCCAGCTCAAAGTCGGCCCGGAAAAGAGCTGTGTCGGCAACCGCATTGATGTGCACGGGCGGGGATGTAGCCTGCGCCCCGGCATTGTCGTAGGCTACCGCGGTCAGTGCATGCGTGCCAGCGACCGGAGTGAAGACGAGCGCATAAAGCGGCGGCGACCCGGCCGGACTGCTGGTCTCCCCCAGTTTATTTGTGCCGTCGAAAAACTCCACCCGGGCGACCGTGCCGTCGGGATCGCTCGCCGTGACACTCAGGGTAAATGGTATTCCCGCCGACAGCGTCGCACCTTCCGCCGGCGCGAACAACGCGACCTGAGGCGGCAAATTGGCTGCCACCAAGGGGGTGATCACCATGAGCGCGGCACTGGCGGCGGACAGGTTGCCCGCTGCATCCGTGGCTCGCACCGTCATCTTATTGCTGCTGCCCGGCGTCAGGCCGGTGAGGTTGCGCGTCGTCACCGATGTCGACCCAAGCAGCACGCCGGCGCGGTAGACATTGTAGCCCGTGACGCCGACCGCGTCGGTTGCAGCGGTCCACGACAACGTGAACGAGGTCGACGCCAAGTTGATTGCCGTGAGTCCCGTGGGGGCCTTGGGCTTGGTCGTGTCTGGCTCGGTGGTCACCACCAGCGCCGCACTGGGTGGTGATAATCGCCCGTCATCATCGCGGGCCGTCACGGCCATGTGGTAGGTCGTGGCGGGTTCAAGTCCTGTGACGGTCAAAAATCGCGTCGTCACGGAGCCGAACAGCACGCCGTCCTGATACACGCCGTAGCCGGCGATGCCGCCCGCGCCGCCGGTGGACGCCGCCCACTTCAAGGTGAAGGACGTGGCCTTGAGATTTGCGACGCTCAGATCGGCCGGTGCGGAGGGCGGGGCGGCTAGGGTCCAGACAACCAAGGCGGTGCTCGCCCCGGAAATATTGCCCGCTGCATCCACGGCTTTCACCGTCACGCGGTGTTTGGTATTGGAGGTCAGGCCGGTCAGATTGAAGCTCGTGAGTTGCGTCGTGCCGACAGGCTCCCCCGCGCGGTAAATATCGTAGCCCGTGACCCCCACGTTGTCGGTAGAGGCTGTCCACGTCAGCGTGAACGAATTCGTGGTGACTGCCGACGCAGCCAGATCGGCCGGCCTGGTCGGATCCGTTGTGTCAGGATCGGTTGTCACCGCCAGTGCCGCGCTGGGGGGAGATATCTGGCCGGCCCCGTCCCGCGCCACCACGGTCATATGATAGGTGGTGGTCGGTGCGAGTCCGGCCACCGCGAATGACCGCGTGGTCGCCGACCCAAGCAGCGTGCCGTCGCGGTAGACATCATAGCCGGTGATGCCGCCCGTGCCGCCTGTCGCCGCCGCCCATCGGAGGGTGAAGGACGTCGCCCGGACATTGGTGGCACTCAGACCCGAGGGGGCGGAAAGCGCGGCGAATGAGCTTGGGGGAAGAAGTGCCGCGACGCCCCACATCGCCCCGGCCAACCATCCGCGCATCCTCGGCATTCTCATTCTTCAGAAGAATGCCACGACTCACCGCGGAACGAATCCCTCCAAACCGCCTGAAATCAGGGCGGATTTTGAATTATTCCCTCGCCGAGGCGGATGTCCCGGGAACTCCGCGCTGCGCCGGATTCCCGGGCAAAGGGCTCACCCGCTCAGCTGCACGGTGTAGTTCTCCACCGCCTTGGCCTCGTCGCCTTCGCCTTGCAGGAGCGTGAGGCGGACGATGAAGGTAAGCGGGGGGATGACGGGCTTCTGCCCCATCATATAGGTGCCGCTGCCGTTGAGCACCGTGAAGTTGTCGCCGGGGGCGCGGGGATTGGGCCAGCGGGCCGTGGCGCGGGTGACGTCGGCCGCCATGGGCTTGTGCTTCTTGTCGTAGAACGAGAGCTTGAACTGTCCGCCCACGATCTCGAGGCCCAGAAACGTGCCGTTGGCCCGGGCGATGTTCGCCCCGGGGATGTTGGGGAGGACCTCGGGCTTCACTTCCTTGGTCATCTTGGCCTTGGTGCCAGGCTTGGCCGTGAGATCGGACTTGGCCGGGGTGGTCTTCGTGGTCGATGCAGGCGTTTTCACGACCGGCAGGGGCGTCTTCGCGGTGGGCGCGACCGCGGGTGCCGGAGCCTGCGCGTGCATGACACTGGCGGCGAAAAGAAGCGCGAGGGGGGCGGCAAGTTTCTTCATGGCGGCAATCTAGCCGGCGGGGGGCGTTGCGCAAGCCCGGGGTGGGTGCGGAATGACGGCCGGGGGCGAATTAGCGCGGAATTAACCGCGGATTTCAAAAAACACACCCCGTCGCTTGCGCGCCACCCCTCTCCAGAGGGGACCCAAACAGTTGGCATCAGAAATCCCCTCTGGAGAGGGGTGCCCGTCAGGGCGGGGTGTGTAGCTCGGGCGCAGCAAGTCTGCGCCTCTACATCTTCGCCCGCAGTTCGCGCCACCGCGCGAGGCGCTCGGCGATCTTGGCTTCCCAGCCGGCGGTTTTCGGCGTGTAGAGCGCGAGGGGCTTTTCGAGATAAGCCTGGCCGGAGATGTTCTCGGGGAAGTCGTGCGAATACAGATAACCCTTGCCATGTCCGGCCTGCTTGCTGGCCATGCCGCTCTTGTCGCGCAGCGGCGGCGGCACGGCCTGCACGGGCTGCTCCTTGAGCACACGATGGGCCTCGCCGAGGGCGAGCGTGGCGGAGTTGCTCTTCGGCGCGGTGGCGATGTAGAGCGTGGCATGCGCGAGGGTCAGCTCGGCCTCGGGCAGGCCGATGAAGTCGCACGCGTGGTGCGCCGCGACCGTCAGCGGCAGCGCCTGCGGGTCCGCGAGGCCGACGTCCTCGCTGGCGAGGATGACGAGCCGCCGGGCGATGAAGCGCGGGTCCTCGCCGCCGGCGAGCATCTTGGCCAGCCAATACATCGCGGCGTCGGGGTCGCTGCCGCGGCAGCTCTTGATGAAGGCCGAGATGGTATCGTAGTGCTCGTCCTCGTCGGCGTCGTAACGGATGCGGCGCTCGCGGGCGAAGAGCTCGAGTTCCTTTTCCGTGATGGGCGCCTTTTCCGGGAGCGAAAGGGCGATGACCTCGAGGGCGTTGAGCGCGCGGCGCAGGTCGCCGTCGCACAGCACCGCGAGGGCGGTGAGGAGGTTGTCGCCGGCGGTGTGGCCGCGGGCGCCGAGGCCGCGCTCGTGGTCGGCGAGGGCCGCGCGCAGCACGCCGGCAACCTCGTGGGTGGCGAGCGGCTCGAGGCGGAACAGGTGGCTGCGGCTGAGCAGCGGCGGGTTGACGTAGAAACCGGGGTTGTGGGTCGTGGCGCCGATGAGGCGGACGTTGCCCTCCTCGACGTCGGGCAGCAGCAGGTCCTGCTGCGACTTGTTGAAGCGGTGAAGCTCGTCGATGAAGAGGATGGTCGCCTCCTCCGGGCGGCGGCGGGCCAGCGCGAGAATTTCGCGGAGCTCGGCGACGTTGGACATGACGGCGTTGACGCGGACGAAGCGGCTTTTGGTCACGCGGGCGATGACCTCGGCGAGGCTGGTCTTGCCGCAGCCGGGCGGGCCGTAGAACAGGAGGCTGCCGAAGCGGTTGCTGGCGATGAGCCGCGGCAGCAGGTTGCCGGGCTTGAGGATGTGGGCCTGGCCCGCGATCTCGCCCAGCGTGCGCGGGCGCATCCGCGCGGCCAAAGGTTGATGGGCGGAAGGCTTGTCCGGCAGATCGGTCGTCCGGCGGGGGATTTCCTCGCCAAAGAGCGAGCCGGAGTCGTCGTCGGGGGAGCGGGCCATGAGTCCGGCAGACTGTGGCTGGGCGGCGGCAGAAACAAGTTTGAAGGCGACGGGGAATGCTGTTCCCCTGAGAACACCTGCACCGCCGGGCCGAGGCGCAGTTCCCAAAAATGCCTTCGCCCGCCACGCATCTCCGTGCGCCGCTCTTGTGGCTGCTGGTGCCGCTGATGGCCGGACTCAGCGCCGCCAAGGTCTGGCCGCCGCCGTCCTTCGGCCCGTGGCCGCTGCTGCTGGCTGCGGGAGGGCTGTGCATCGCGGCGGGTTGGCTGGCGCTGCACCCGGCGCGGTGGGCGCGGTTCGGGTGGGGTCTGGGCATCGCGCTGGCGGAAACGCTGGCCGGATTCGCGCTGCTGCAGGCCGCCGTGCCCGAATTGCACGAACCGTTGGGCCGCCCGCCCCGGGAGGTCACGGTGACGATCGAGGTGCGGCAGCTCTTTCCGCCGGCGCCGACGGCGCGCAGCCTGACGGGGCTTGGCCGGATCGTCGCGGCGGGCGAGAACGACCGCGAACTGGTGGGCCGGCGCGTGTATTTCGCCGCCATCCGCCGGATCAGCGTCCCGCCGCAGCGGTCGGGCCGCTACATCGTGCGCGGGGTCATCGAGCCGCTGCCGCCCGACGCCACCGGGACGGGATTCAACGACTACCTGGAAAACCTCGGCATCCGCCAGCGGCTGACCCGCGCGCAGGTCGTGGCCGAGGTGCGGCCGCCGGGATGGTTCCAGCGCTTCTGCGCCGCGGCCGAGCGCCGGCTCGAGACCATCCTGAGCCGGGGCCTTGAGCGGCACCCGCAGACCCTCTCGCTCTACCTCGCGATGCTGCTCGGGGAAAAGGCCGTGCTCTCCACCGAGCAGCAGAATGCGTTCATGCGCAGCGGGACCTTCCACATTTTTTCCATCAGCGGGCTGCACGTCGGGGTCATCGCCCTGGCCATCCACTCGGTCTTCAGCCTGCTGCGCCTGCCGCGCCGCCCGGCGGTGGCGGTCGGCCTCGTGGTGCTGTGGCTGTATGTGCAGATCACCGGGGCGAGCCCGCCGGCCATGCGCGCGTTCTTCATGATCGCGTTCCTGTCGGCCTCGCGGGTCTTCCGGCTGCCGGGCAACGCGCTGGCGGCGCTGACGGCCGCGGCGCTGGTGACCCTGCTGGGCGACCCGGTGCAGCTGTTCAGCACGGGGTTCCAGATGTCCTACACGGTCGTCGTGGCGCTGGTCGCGATGGGCGTGCCGCTGGGCGAGAAATGGCTGGCGGCGTGGCGGCCGTTCGCGCTGCTGCCGCCGGCCGACTGGCGCTGGTGGCACACGGCCATGAACTGGTGCGGCCGCTGGCTGATCGGCGCCTGCGCGGCGTGCTGGGTGGCGTTTCTGGCCAGCGCGCCGTCCGGCATCGGCTACTTCCAATTGTTCTCGCCGGGCTCGCTGGTCGCCAACCTCGTGATCATCCCGCTCTCGTCGCTGGCCATGATCGCGGGCTTCCTGGCGCTGCTCGCGGGGTTGACGGGACTGGCGGCGCTGAGCGTGACCTTCAACTCGGCCGCGGCCGTGACGCTGCTCGTCATGGACTGGCTCGCGCGGCACGGCACCGGGCTGCCGGGCGTCTGGTTCGCGGCGCATTTCAGACAAAGCTGGATGGCGCCCGCCGGCATCGTGCTCATGACCGCGGTGATGCTGGCCGGGGTGTCCGGCCGGTGGGCGCGGCGTCAGGGGGGCTTCTGGCCGCCGGTGGCGGTGCTGGCGCTGATCCTGATCCTTGGGGTGAAATTCAGCTGAGAAGCTTCGCAAGCGGGGTCGCCTGCGCTCCAGCCTGGCGTTCCTGGAGCCACGGCGACCCCGCCGTGGATTGCCATGAGGCCGGTAATATTTCCGTGTCTTCCGTGCGTTCCGTGGTTTAACCATTCCCCATGAAGAGCGCCTACGAACTGGCCATGGAACGCCTCGCGAAGAGCGAGCCCGCCGCCGCGCCGCTGAGCGCGGAGCAGAAGGCCCGCCTTGCGGAGATCGACCGCGTCTACCAGGGCAAGGTCGCCGAGCGGGAGATCTTCCTCAAGCAGCAGCTCGACGCCGCGCTCCGGGCGCAGAAGTTCGACGACGCCGACAAGATCCGGCAACAGATGACCAATGAGAAGGCCCGGCTCGAGGAGGAGCGCGAGGACGAGAAGGAGCGCGTGCGGCGCGGGAAGTGACCCGCCCCACCCCCCTACTTCCTGAACTCGAACTCGGCGGTCAGCGTGTGGTGGTCCGAGGCGGGCGTGGGCTTCACCCACCAGCCCTTGGGCTGCAGCCAGTCGTTGTAGAAGATGTGGTCGAGCACGTAGGGCCGCCGGCGCCAGGTGATCTCTTTGGCCTGCACGGTGTGGTAGCCCGCGTCGTTGAACTGCTTGATGAGCGACTCGTGCTTGCTGACGTTGAAGTCGCCCGTGAGCAGCGTGGGCATGCCGGCATAGGCGCGGAGCTGCTGCGCCACCAGTTCGCGCTGGCCGCGGTGCTCCTCGCTGGTGGAGTTGAGCATGAAGAAAGCCAGCAGGTGGGTGTTCATCACGCGCAAGTCGTGCCCGCGGATGGTGGTGGTGGCGCCGATGAGCAGGCGGTCGGTCGGGGTCTTCTTCTCGCCGAAGAAATCGAATTCCACCGGGGGCGACGGCAGGTTCAGGCAGATATTCTCGCGCAGCGGGGTCTTGGAAAAGATGGCGAGCCCGATGCCGAAGGGCAGCTCGCGCGGGTCGGGCTTGGGGTAGCAGAAATAGCTGTCGTAGCCCGCCAGCTCCGCCTTCAGCCGCTGGTAATGCGGCGGAGGCTCCGCCTGCTGGCCGCCGGGCATGGTTTTCTCCACCTCCTGCAGCATGACGATGTCGGCGTGGTGGGCCCGGATCTCCGCGATGGTCGCATCCAGCTTGATCGGGGCGTGGTCGGGATAGGCGTCATCCCAGATCTGCCCGAACTGCATGTTGAACTGCAGGATTTTAAAGTGGTCGGCCATGGTCAGCGCGGGCTTCCGGCAGGCGGGACGGTGGGGGGGGTAACGGCCGCCGGGGTGACACCGACCAGGGCAGAAAGGGCACTGATTTTCACGCGACGGAACATGGGCGGCAGGCTGGCCAGATGTTCGCCCGCACCCCTGTCGCGGCAAGCCTATTCTGGCTCGGCGGTGCCCTCGACGACCCAGTCCCTGGCCTCGGGCACGGCGCGTAAAAACTCGCGCAGCGCCGCGCTCAAATGTTCGGCATAACGGTAGTGCGCGCCCATCCCCGTGCGCAGCTCGGCCTCGTAGATGAACTTGTCCGCGTGGGTGCTGTGCTCGAAGGGCGTCTGCGCCCCCAGCAGCAGCGAATAGACATAGGCCGGCGCGCCGCGCGTCATCAGCTCCCGGGTCAGCGCCAGCTGCTCGTCGAGCAGGGCCTGATGGGGCGCGTGGGCGATCTCCGGCGGCAGATAAAAGCCGGCCTGGATGAGCGGCGTGTAACGGTGACCGGTGCGGTGGCGGTTGAGGTCGCGCAGTTCGGCGATCGCCATGTTGTTCCAGGCAAAAGTCACGCGCATGCGGCGCGTGGCCTTGCCCTGGTAGCCGTAACGGTTGGCGCGGTGCTTCAGGGCCTCGGCGACGGTCTGCTCCTCGCGCAGCCACGGCGGGGTGTCGCGGTCGACCTTGACCCACACCTCGTCGGTCAGCGGCTGGTTCGAGAGCCGGGTGAGTCCGAGCGAGAGGCTGGCGGCCAGTTCCTGCTGCGCCTGCGCCTGGTAGGATTTCTCGGCGGAGCTGTGCCGCATGAGGCGCGGGGAAGATTTCAAGAGTTCCTCGCGGATGAGTTTCGCCGCGGCCTGCGCCTCGGGCATGGGCAGCGAGTCGAGTTGCTTGACGGTCGCGGCCCACATGCGCGAACTCTGCACGAGGCCGAGGTTGGTGCGGGTCGCGAGCGGGATGAAGTAGCGCGCACGGTCGAGGGCGTAGTTCTTGCGGAGGCGCGTGATGACGGCGGGCTTGGCGTCCGGCGGGAGGCGCACGAGGCCGGGGTTCGCGAGGGCCGCCTGGTCGAGGCGGGTGTATTCGGCGTGGTAGGCGGCGAAGGCCTTGGCCATCACCGCGGACCAGCGCGGCGCGAGGTCGGCGGGGATGCCGAGCTCTTCCGGGGTCGGCAGGTTGGCGGCGTCCATCGTGATGTAGCGCGTGCTCGATTCCTGGCCGTCGGCCATCTGGGAGATCTCAAAGATTTTATACGCGAGCCACATCGAGACGTCGTCGAGGGCGATGGCGAGGCCGCCGGTCAGGCCGCCGATGGAGGCGTGGCCGTAGTCGACGAACTTCAGGATGCGGTCGATGGACTCGTCGGGATTGGCGAGGTCGACCTTTTCCATGATCTTGCCGATGCCGTCGTTGCTGCGCGAGTAGCGGGCGAGGACGGACGCGAGCAATTCCGGGGTGACCTTGGGCAGGTGGGCGGCCGCGGGAGGCGGCACAATGGCGAGACCGGTGACCTTCATGCGTGTATCCCCAGACGAAACACTTTCGCCGACCGGTGCGAAGGAAATAAACGCCGGCGCTTTCGATTTCCCATCGCAGGCGCTAGCACGGTCGCCGCTTATGGCGCGAGATTCTCGTAATCCGGGTCGTGTGGCTTGCTCGATTTGAGCAGATTGCGCTTGGGATCGTATTCGATGTTACGCGTGCCGTCGGGATTCAGGTAGTAGGTGAAGCTGACATATTGTTTCTTGGTGCGCCCTCGTGGGTCGAGCCCTCGAGCATCAAAAGTAAAGATCCTCGGGGCAAGCCCCGAGGCATTTGATCAAGACCACTGCCATGCCCTCCTCCATTCTCATTTCCGGCT
>Ga0315295_10000573_pt1 | contig 31713 bp, 28 predicted proteins | sample YL17G14_0_MG_FD_204453 | JGI IMG/M metagenome (GOLD analysis project Ga0315295, IMG submission 204453) | Sediment microbial communities from Yellowstone Lake, YNP, Wyoming, USA - YL17G14_0 | ecosystem: Environmental > Aquatic > Freshwater > Lake > Sediment | place: USA: Wyoming | collected... | reverse complement strand
GTACGGTATACAGATTCTTCAAATTCTCCTGAGGTAGCAAAAACAGGGCAGACGAAGAGCTATGCTCAGGGTGATGATGGATATATACAGGCAGGGTTTGATTTGCCATCTATGCGGTTTACTGACAATGGTGATGGTACGGCAACAGACAATCTCACGGGGCTCATGTGGCTAAAGGATGGGGGCTGTTTCAGAAAAAGCTGGAGCACCATATTTAATACTATAAAAGACTTTAACAGCAATCCAGAGTTCTACAACTGTTTAGGGTATACTGCGAGTTATACAGACTGGCGGTTACCCAACGTAAAGGAGCTTGAGAGTGTTGTCAATTATGGTGCTGCAGACTCAGCGAAATGGCTTAACTCACAAGGATTTGTGAATACGAAATCGTCCTCCTACTGGGCTTCGACAACGTATCAGGGCAGTACAACCCAGGCATGGATAGTGAATATGCAGGGAGCCAATAGGTCATTCATGAGAAAGAGCTATACCTCTTATGCTTGGCCAGTGCGCGGGGGTGCTGTAGGAGGAAATTAAGAAAGTTGTTATTGTGTATCCCTCTCAATCAGGGATCAATTGTGTCTCTTTGATTCAGAAGATGGAGCAACAACACAATTGATCCCTCCTAACCTCATCTGACCAATCTTATGTAATCCATATATAAAACAACTTTTTTCTCAGGATTTGACATAAATATTAGTACCCTGTAAATATTCTGCAGATTGATATTCCTGTTTGTGGCCGAAGTTGCCATTTCATTTAGAGATATGCACATGCTGTTTTGCCCTGACTTGAGATTAATACGTTGATTATAACGGTCCTCATAATCTGGATAATCTTTCCTGTCATCAATCCGAAGAGATATCTGTTCCTGTCTTGCTTCAGGGTTATAGATGTCAAAGCAAAAATATTTGAAGCCGCTCCAGTTATTCTTTGTGATGATAGGCGTTAATCCCGGATAATCTTCTCCTTCAAAAGGATAGAGCTCAAGTTTCAAAGATTTTAATCCATGCGTTGAATGTTCGTCCGAGAGGGAATACATCGTATGACAGCTCCATTCGAGTTTATCCAACTCTGACGGCGATTCAAAATCAAACAGTATCAGTTCACGAGCTTTTTGATCAGAACAGTTTAAAAGGAAAGACAAAAGTATCAGGAGAATAATCGTTATTGATTTCCCCATTTTTCTCAATTGGCCGAAAAATGCAAGACTACAATCTCCGGCTTTCTGAATAGCCGTATAGGAATGTGACTCGTCCCAATCCCACGACTTACATACATCTTCGCATTTCCATTTTTGAAGTATCCCTGACTATAAGATGCATTCTTTTCATAGCCTATTATTCCTGAAAACCAGGAGGGAAGGGGTACCTGACCTCCGTGAGTATCTCCGGCAACCATGAATAAGTTCTGGTTTATGTCAAGAAGATTGAAAGATAAGGGACTATGGCTGAGGATGATGGAGGGGTCGATCATTTTGAGGGGTAAGCTTTTCCCATAAGATAAATTAGTGTATTCTTTTTTAAATTCTATACCCTCAATCCTGAGTGTCCCCTCTGGCAGGTTGAGTAGTTCAGAGGAATCGCGTAAGAACCTTATTGAATAACGCTGGGTAAATTGCTTGCTTCCTTCTCTATGACAGAAGAGACAGCTTTTTCTCGAAGAACTATAGTCATAATCACCCATAACACCCCAGATGCCGATTTTGGCCTTTAGTTGGGAAAGAAAGGCCAGTGCTGCTTCATAATTCCCCTTCCATTTCACATAGTCTCCTGTCAGAAAAATAATATCAGGCTTGAGATCATCGAGGATTTTTAAGATATTTTGTTCCCGTTTCCCGATATTTTCTATGTGTAAGTCAGAAAGCTGGATTACAGTTTTATTGCCGAGAAATTTTTCAAAAAATGGATCTTGAATCCGGACATGATGGATTTCTATTTGGTAAGGCTCTATGAAGACTCCATAAATGACCGGAACAGATATTAATAAAACAATCCCGATAAAGCACCCAATTAACCATCTTTTCATTTTTAATCTAAATATGTCAGATTTTATGTGTCCCAGATCCCTATTGACATGTACCTGTCATCCTGAACCTTGTGCTGAATTTATTTCAGTATTGTTTCAGGATCCATACCCTTGCTATCCCTATCATGAGAAGAAAGTATTACAAAAAGGGCAGATTGTCAAAAAAATATGGGATATGGAGCCTGTCTAAAAACTCCAACTTTTAAATACAACAACACAACATATTGGAATAATCAATATATATAAATCTATATGTTGTGGGCATTACGGAGTATTTTTGAGTTTTTAGACAGGCTCTGTGTCCCGCTGCTTATCGCTAAATGGCGAAAATGATTAGACTGTAAATTATTCCGACAGTTTATATCCTCTGCAAATGAAAAAAGATGATGTGCAGTCTCTCATACATTAAAAAAGGCGGAGTAAGCACACCGCCTTTTTGTGCTACCAAAATGAATCCTCTACTTCTTCCTGCGCCTGAAATAAAAGGCCACACCTACCAAACCGGAGCCCAGCAGAAGCAGCGAAGTTGGCTCAGGGACTGCTGTTTCCACTGTTAGCGTTATACCTTCGTTCCAAAAGTGGCAGTCAGGATCAAAACCAAGACCAAAAATTCCGTCATTTAAATATGTCATTAAAGAACTTAACTGATCAGCATTAAAAGAGTAACTGATATCTTGGGGTGTATTCGGAAAACTCCATGTGTTTAATAAAATACCCTGCCCATTATAATCATCTTCAAAAAGCCAGGCATGTGCGTCATGAATTACAGTTACTCCACTTGTTGCAGAATCAAGAAGATGCACAAATAAATAATTCTCTCCGTTAGAAAAGTTTTGGATACCATTGAAAGACAATGTAGCCCCTGTAACAGTATCCCCCTGAAGTAATGTCAAATCAATGCCCCATGTATAATTATAGTCGTGATCCAAATCATAAAGATTCGAAGGGGTTGGTTGAAATGTATAGGTTATAGCTTCAGTTATGCTCGCTAAGCTCAACATCATTGTCATAATCATCAAAAGAAGACCTATTTTTTTAATGTTCACGTTTTTCACCTCCTTAATTTTCAGATTTATGCTTTTTAAGAATACCTTTCTTCTCATATACTTCTCCTTTCGAATCAAAATTTATCGCACTAAATTGCAGACATTTAAAATAAAAGCATCTTTTATGCCAGTTTATAAAAACTTGATTTTAAAGGAATATCTTCAAAGTATTCTTTTAAACAACATTACGTGTAAACTTTTCCGACATTATTTTATAGATAACTTAACACTTTAAAAGCTTGAAAGTACGAGGGTCACCACTATTTCGCTATAACTGCTTATGCTACAGAAGGGAATATGAGTATATATTCGAATGAAGTGAGTAAAGAAGTTAAATAATTTGTAAAATAATTTTATATTTTAATAATACATAAAAAACTGTCTAATGCTTTTCTTAAATTTAACACAAAAATTTCAAATCAAAGGTTTTCCATCTAAATTGTAAATATCAATATCAAGTAGTCTCAATATAGTAACTCCAACATCAATTATATTTGGGTTTTTACAATTTATCTTCCTGTTTATATAAAATGTGGCATTTTCTCGTGTGTGTCCACCTGTAAGAAGAGTCTTACCAGTTAATTCGTTCTTTGTTATTGATCCTTTTAAATCATACCCTTCATAAGGCAAAACAACCAAATCAGGGGCATCAGAAAAACATTCGCCGCTGTAAATATCTTCTTTAAAATAAACCCCCTTGATAACCCTCTCTCCATCCACACTCAGTGAGAGGAGATCCGCTTTCAGAGTGTTTCTCAATTTTTCATAACTGTTACTATCCACACAGCCATAAGGATATTTATCTTTCATATGCAGATATATTCTTGATGGGTCAAGTACAAATGCCAGAGAAGAACCATCAATATCACTAAATGATTCGGGATTTGATGTTTTAAATTTCAGATATTCCTTTTCATGTAAAAAAACATTAAGATAAACTTCCTTTTTTATCGTGGTGAATCCATGGTCAGATAACATAATAAAAGGCATATCAGAATCTACTTTTTTATATAAAGCTCCGATGAATTTATCAAGCTCAACATAAAAATTAATAAAAAAATCATGTTTTGGATGAGATGAATCTTCCAAGGCAATCCATAGGTAATGATGCAACCTATCTGTTTCTGTAATCGCAGCAATAAAAATGTCCCACTCTTCAGAATCATAAAGATAATTTATTGCTTCAACTCTCTTTTTAAAAGTTTGCAATATATCATCACAAAATTCATCCACAAATTTAACAGCCTTGCTTGCATCTACATCAAGTCTGTAGCCAATATTGTTAAGATATTGATACATACTATCTGGATAAGATGCTTTTTTCAGATCAAGTGCCACAAAACCAGCGACAAGCATGCCGTTGAGGGGCTTTGCAGGATAGGTTGAGGGAATATTTATTACGATACTCTTTTTATCGTGTTCCCCTGCAACTTCCCAGATGGTCTTACTCTTCAAATCTAAAAAGTTTGGAAATCTCCATAAGTAGTTCTCTCTCTGTAATTCCATAAACCCATATATACCATGTCTCCCTGGATTTACGCCTGTCATAAAGGTACTCCATGATGTGGATGATACCTCAGGTATTGATGCTGTCATGCTACAGAGGGTTCCTTGTTCCTTTAATTTAGAAAGATTAGGCATGATCCCTTCATCAGCAAACTTACTCAGTAAGGAATATGGGACCCCGTCAAGACCGAGGACAACTACCTTATTTTCTCTTTTTTTAAAAAGTTTCTTGAACACCATGTTCTTTAGTTAGCCAAGCATTAACAGGAAATTTGATCAGTTCTTTACATATATCCCAGTGATCTTAGTTGTGCCTCGATTTTCTCTTGATCATGTTCTTTTTTTACTATTTCATGTATATCTTTAATATCTTGCTCCCGCGTTGGAATATCAGGATTGTTATCATTAGCACTTCGTTGTCTATACAATGATTTATCAACTGTTTGAACCATCTTTTCAACATTTAATGTATTGTTTAGAAATTTATTGATCATTTGAGCATTTTTGTGTGGATTTTCAATAATATCTTTATAGTTTAGATAGAGAACTTCTATGTTTTCCTGTTGTTGAAGCCATTTCTCAATTTTTTGGATATGCGTGTTGTATAACTTTATCATCTCTTCATCATCGGTGACATTTCTATCTCCTTTTCTTTCCAGCATCTTTTGCTGAGAAGCTATTATCTCTTCCATCTTTCTCAACATAAAAATTACTTTATAGTTTTTGTGAAGAGGGAGATCATACAAGAGCATTGAAACCATTTTTACAACTTTCCCTTGAACGCTGTTTAACCAGGAAGCATCCCCTTTTATCTGCTTTACGGTTTCAAGTTCATAATAGCCCATCGGGTTATCCTCATCTGCCTCTCTCAGGTTGTCAACGACCACTTCCATTCCACCAGCTTCCAGCATTTTCATCATCATTGATGTTCCAGAACGGGGCAAACCTGATACGATTGCAATCACATCGCTCATTTTGAATCCTCCTTTTTCATTTTCCTCGAGAGGAAACTATAGCCAATCGAGCTAATTTTCGCTATCTTCTTATTTGTCTTTTTTGCAACCTTTGGATGCCATGGAGACTTGTTAGAGAAATCTCTTGCAACCAAAAACCATGGGTTTCTAAGGCTTTTTTTATTATACTGCAACGGCGTCTGCGTTTCCTCTTCAACTACTGCCCCACCTGACTCCTCGACTATGATCTGTCCAGCGGCTGTGTCCCATTCCATCGTAGGTCCAAAACGAGGATAAACATCGGCTTTTCCATCAGCGACCAAGCAAAACTTCAAAGAACTACCCGCCGAAATAAAATTCACAATGCCTTGCTTCTTTTTTATTCCTTCTACAAAGTCTTGCACTTCTTGTGTAACGTGGGATCTACTTCCAACCACCGTTATTGTATCACCTATTTTTCTGTCCATCTGGAAGGATGGCAACCTTTCTGAGCGCTCTATAATAGTTTGCGTAATCTCTTTATTCCTTCTGGTAACGATAGACGTTCTCATAGTATTATTCGTTTCGCTATCTAATTGGAAAACCTTTACTGCATCAACAACCACTCTGCCTGCTGCCTTATATGCTCCAAGGTCCTTTGCAGCGAAATAGAAGATATCGTTTACTGGCGAATAGATAACGCCGAGGACAGGCCTGTTCTTCTTGACAAGGGCGATATTGACTGTGAATTCTCCATTCCTTTTAATGAATTCCTTCGTTCCATCGAGAGGGTCAATGAGCCAGAAAAAATTCCACCGACTTCTCTCTTTATAAGGGATATCCTTGCCTTCTTCGCTCAGGATTGGGAATATGTCATTACCTATATCCGTCTGTAGATCTCTCAGGTTTCGCGCGATTATTTCGTGAGAATGTTTGTCAGCCATTGTCACAGGTGTTCTGTCATCTTTGAGCTTTACATTAAAATCGGAGAGGTACACTTCTAAGATGGCCTCTCCCGCCTTTTTCGCAGACCATAGGGCTTGAACCATGAGATTTTGTGAAATCTCTTTCCAATCAGTCATTCTTTTGCACCAAGTTATTGCCAGCAGCATTGCCGCCTCTGAGAGTTATTCCTCCAAAGAGAGACTCTTTTTTATATATTCATTTTGAACCAGATATTCCAAAAGTGCCCTTACACATTCCTGAAGATCCATTTTGTCCGTCTCCAATATTAGCTCAGGATTTTCAGGCTCTTCATAAGGAGCGGAGACACCGGTGAATTCTTTTATTTCCCCTGCCTTAGCCTTCTTGTAGATTCCTTTTGGATCGCGTCTTTCACACTCAGTAACAGAGCATTTTACAAATACTTCTATGAACTCGTCTTCTCTTAACAGTCTCCTCGCATTGTTCCTATCCTCTCTGTATGGTGATATAAAAGCTGTCATCGCAATTAAACCCGCATCAACAAATAGTTTCGCAACTTCTCCAATTCTTCGAATATTTTCTTTTCTATCTTCTGGGCTAAATCCGAGATTTTTATTGAGTCCATGGCGAATATTATCTCCGTCTAATACATAGCTCTTTACTCCTATCATGTGAAGTTGTTCACATAAAGAGTTTGCTAAGGTAGATTTCCCAGCTGCAGACAAACCAGTAAACCAAAGTACGCAGCTCTTGTAATTATAACTCTCCCTGCGATCTTCAACTGTAACAGAATGTTTGTGCCAGTGAAGATTGTTCTTTTTTTCATCCATGTTTAAAGTCTCCTTTTTCATATAGTTTATATAACAATATTCTAAGAAGGAATACAGTTCGCTGCCCTTATGCTATTCTCCTTAATAAAGACCTTCACGGAAACTGTTTTCATTAAATGGTTGCCAACATAAGATTCTGGTTCAAAAGGGAACTCTTTTTCCTTAAAGTCTATATATTCGAGTTCTTTTCTGTTTCTTTCGTTCATGCCTGTGACCTTTACGATATCACCAATTACTTTAATGTTTCTCAGTACCTCGTCATTCTTTAACTCAACAACCTGAATATTCCACATCCTTTTTACCCTATCAATGAGTTCAAGGATCTCATCAAAAACATCTCCCTCATTTATAAAAATACATTTCGGTAAGGGTTTATCCATTTCAGCATAGGTCTGTTTGTAAAGCCATAGCATCATCGTACTGTCCTTCCCTCCAGTCCAGGCAAGAACAAGGTTATTGCCAAATTTTCCAAGTGCCTCTCTGATTATACTTTTCGAATAATTAACCTTCTCCTCAAGACCGAGACCGTTTATTTCTGCTCTTTCTTTATCTGTCACACCATCCTCTTTGCTCTTTCTCTTTTAGCGGACTAGTCTATCCTTCTTTCGATAGGTAGTTTTTTAATTCTGATTCTTGCTCTTTCAATTATGATTATCGCATTTTCTTGATTCATTATCTGACTAAGAGTCTTTTCAATAAGCTTATTAATCTCAGTTGTATTGAGATTATCTATTCTTAAGGTTATCACGCAAGTTCCATATTAAGATACCTCAACGGTCTCTTCCTAAAGAATCCATGCAGCATATTTTATTGCCTAAACAATATCTTCTTTTTCAAGATAGGGGTAATCAGAAAGGATTTCCTCTTGAGCATAACAGCTACAAGAAGGTCTAATATTTTAGAAACCGGAAATCTAAGTCCTCTTATGCAGGGCTTCCCACCAAAGAGCTTTGGGTCGATAGTGATTCTATCGAATTTTTCCATCCTTCTCTCCTGTTTCAATTCATATGACTTTCTATATATCTCGAAAATACCCAACAACGCCTTTCCCATAAAAAAATATAACACATCCTCTATCAGTCAGAACATCAAAGCAACTATAACCGTGCTATATATAATTTATAAATAATGTAACAATATTTATTGCGTTATCAGTAGTTGATTGGTTGAAGTCATCCCCCCTTTCGATCCACACAAGTCTGAAGATATACCAAAATTTCGCGATCGAATTCATAATCCTGAGCTACTGGAAATTTTCAAGCTCATTGATAGCTTTTAGGTGTCAATTATGTTTTTTCTTAAAAATATATAGAATTGTAAGTAATGAATCGGATAAGCTTTTTAAGCAGAAAAGAAGTCTCCTGGATCATCATTATTATAGTGACTTTATTTTTGATATTTTCACTTTCCAATTGCGGAGGAGGCGGTAGCGGAAATAGTAAAACTAGTAACGGTGATGGTGATTTTAGCAACTCTGCAACCATTACATGGGAAGCACCCACAACAAATGCTGATGGGACCCCTCTGACTTGTCTGGGTGGTTATAAAATCTATTATGGATCGTCATCAGATGGAGATAACTATATGTTTTCATTAGATGTTGGAAATGTAACAACGTATAAATTTGAAAACCTTTCACCAAGTACATATTATTTAGCTGTGACTGCTTATGATACCTCAGCGAATGAAAACGGCTATATCAACTGAGATAAGTAGAACAGTCCGATAATATATAAAATTCAGGTATTATTTCAAAAGCTTGGAATCGAAGGTGACCACCAAGGAGCTCCTTTACTGCCTTCTTTTAAAACTTCTGTGTTAGATAAACTTAAAACTCCATCAACCCAAGCATTATTTTTAGGATCGTTTGGATTAGTTGCACCAACATAAGATGGTAAAATTTTCCCTGTTAAATAAGGATGATTACCGCCGATACCTCCATTCTTAATTGTTGTAGAACCTATTACAAAACTCCCATTAGTTTTATATTTATCTGCACCGCTGGAGCCAACAAATAATCCTGAATTGCTATTTTCCCAATTAAGAACAGTTCCAATCCCACGCCATGTTGCCGAACAACTATTAAATTGTGTAGTTGTATTTGTCTGGATTACACAGGTTGCACCAGTTGTTTGATGTCCTACTAAGTAAGGAGTTCCTTGCGAGTTGCTATGAACAAAATTATGATCTACAACTAAGTTAGACCAGTTTCTATCAGGATTTGATGTATCTGGAGGCATATCCCATGCCAGAATAAATGGCAATTCGTGCCATCCACTTCCGGTTCCGCTGCTAATGTTATTGTAAAAATAAACATGAGGATGAACTGTCTGCTGAGAACCGCTATCATAATAATTCAAAAAACTTGAACCACTTTGTGTAAGTCCTGATGAAAGTAGAAAACTATCGTGTGTCCCAATAACTGTGTTATTGTAAATGGTACTATTGTATGTAGCTGGCATATCACCATTTTGAGTTGATTCTATGGAGTTATCAGTAATGTTATTATATATCTGGATAAAATCTTGTCCTATAACAATACTGGCATCGCCAGCATTCAATACGATATTATGATGAATCTTATCTCCATAATTCTTATATGTCATATCGTTGGGATTGCGATTATTATAGCCAAATCGCTGTTGATTTTTATGTCTGATTCCCCTAAATGATCCTTCAATGAGGTTATATCTTATTTCGTTATTTTTTATACATAGGTTAGAATCAAACGCAAGTCCGTTTCCACCATTGTCTGAGGTATCTCTATAATCGGCGTCTATAAGTATGTTGGAATTATTTGCATTCTGAGAAGCTCCATCGGGGGCAAAATTGTCTTTAAACCAGCAATACTCAATAATGTTGTCCATCCCTATTGGTATTAGTATTCCAGCTTGGATAGAATCTCCATAATCTCTCCCATTGTTATGGATATATAGATACCTAAACCACATGGGGCCACCCTTGAGGAAAAAACCTGCACGTCCACCTGTCACTTCAAATCTTTCAAATTTCCAATATTTTGTAATTAAAGCTGAACTTTGCACATCATAACCTGTGGGATGAGTTATAATTGCCTGCCGGGTCCAATCAGAAGTCGTATTAAGACCAGTTCCATCGATAATCGCCCACTCGCCAGAATAGCTTGAAAGTGTCGTAAAGTAGCCATTCGTCCATGCTGTTCCATTCTTTGACTCGGGAATATCTATGCCAATCTCTTTATAAGTCCCTCCTCTCATAAATATCGAATCGCCCACTGAACAATTGTTGATCGCGGCCTGAATAGTCGTATAGGCATTGCCGTCAGAACCGCTACATGTTCTGTTGGTTGTTGAGTAATTGCCTGCCGTGCAATTTGATGCGAGAGCTTTGTCAACGTAAATATTTGCCGCTGAAACGTACGGTACCTGTAAGACAAGTATCAATAATATCATGATTATCAATGAATAAAATTTTATCTTTTGCGGTTTCATAATATTACCTCCTTCATATTTTATCATATTGTATATTGTCAAAAGTTTTTAAGGCAAATCTTGAAATATCCTTTATCTTCAATAGGTTGTTTCAAATTAGCCTTCCTCCCCCTATATAACTTATTTTTTTATAAGTCTGCTGGCTTATGAAACAATTGCTCTTGAAAAGCAATCTAAAGCCAGCGGAACTGTAATACCTTGAATTACAAGGTTTTTTCTCAGGCCAAAATGATTCTTAGATTCGAAAGTGTTTTTACTTTTATAATGCAATGTTTTCATTCGTCCATCCCTTTTTTCATAAAACTTTTGACATTACCTATTTTATCTGAGTCAGTTAGTAGTCGAGATTAAATCAATGCTACCTATGATAGTGATATTTCCAAAATAGGATATCATAAATAACCAACACCATTTTTATTAATTGAAATTTAACGGATGATATTTTTATGTTCCTCCTTTAAGGTTTCTGGATCATTGATATATTTTAGTCAAACTGCAAACTTATCTTCATATAATCTCTTTAATTATAACATACATTATTCTTGCAGATTGATACTGTGATGCCAATCACAAAATTTAACAAATAACAAGGCTGTCCGTTAATCAATTTGTAAACCACTCTACCAGCAACCATCTCTTTTGTAAAAACACGATTACAAGAATTCTAAATACCAACAAAACCCCCAAAAGTAATATACTAAGTTTATTTTTCAAGATCATAGTATTTCCAAACAAGTGTACCTGGCGATGAAGATACTCCACCACAGAATAAATAGATCTAAGGATTCCTAATGCTCAAAGAATCCCGAAAAGCAATTATCATTAAAATAGGAGTATCGAATGATACAGAGTATCCCATCGGAGTTTTAAGTCAACTCCTATTATGAGTTAGAACTTCTGGCAGGTCCAGTTCATCCACATAGTCATTGGAAATCGAGACATCTCCGTATCCGTGAATGCTGTTGATAAATTTTGCAGTGCGATAGTTTAGCGAATTAAATTCATAGGCAATATTGATTTTCCCGTTGGCCCTGCTTAACTTTTCTTTAAAGGAAAGAGCTAATATTTCTGCTTCAGCAATAACATCAGGGTACATCTTCTTTAACATCTTAAAACAATTATAATAATTCATTTGTATTGACATCCGGTGATCCAATCCAAATGAAAAATCATCCAGAGTTTTGTCAGCCTTCTTGACGGCGAGCGTTTCAGTGTCAAACACTATTTTTGCTACTTTTCCTCCATTCATTTTCAAGTCATTATTTGTAATAAAAGGTGAACATGTCCCGAAGCTCATATTACGTGGCAATAATTCAGCTTTTTTTATATAGCCATTTCCAGGCAGACATAAAATATCCTTCAGTCTCGACCTATTGATAAAACATCCGGTCTCCGGGACAACCACAGCATACAGTGAGTTGTTACCTGAATATTCAAAATAAAATGCTTTTATTACATTCAGCGGGTCCCAGGAACCCAACATTTTGGCCTTCTCAAAGCAAGTGTTCGTCTCAACCGGATGTGTCAGCACTCGCAAATCAAGCTTTCTCGAAAAAAAATATTTACTGATATAATCAATCCCGCATCTTGAAAGGAACAATCTGTTGAAATCTTCTTTACATAGTTTGAATTCATAGAGTAGACTTAGAGCAGCCTGTCCGTTTAATGAAGGGTCATTTTCTTCAATGCTGAAATCTGTTTCGGGCGACTCACATTTTTCACGGTCTATAAGGTAAATACTCATTCACACCCTCTTTTTAATGACTAACCCCGCAGCAGAGCTTCGAGGAATTCTCTTTATTAAAATAAATACAGTTGATGACTATCCGGATTTTTTCCAAAACAGGTAATGTCCTCTATTTTTTCAATCTTTGGACCACGACAAAGTGCATATAGAGTCCTTTCTATCCCTATACCTCCACCAAAAGTATCAGGGAAGGAACATTTTCCCTTATCATTATTGATTGACGCCGTCATTAAAAAGGGCCCGTATCCGCCGAGCGCATCTATATTGACTATGTTTCCGTTAGAAAACACCGGCCTTTCAGGAATAATTCCATTATCCAGTAATCTCTCAATAATTGTTTCATAGAGCCACTCCCTCATCCCCCCGGATAGAATTTCCAAGGCTGGAGACTGCTTACCGGTACTACTGACAATACCCTTGGCGCAGATATCGTAATTATAAATCATGTCCGACGTCACATCTGACAGGGGAACTTTTCCATCCATTTGTAAATAGGGATAAATAAGGTCGTAATTTTCTCTCAAAATACCCGTGACCCAGAAAAATTGCTCTTTGATACCCTTTCCCAGTTCTATTTCAAATTGGGCCCTCTGTGTCTTTTTGCTCTCTCTGTACTTAAATCTCGGGAATGGCTGCTTTGGAACTTCAACAGCAATCCCCAGGTATCTCAAATCGTCAGCATTTTTTTCGATCAATTTTATGAGAGCGTCTATTATCATTCTTTCGAAGAAATCAATTGCCTTACTCATATCTTCTGCAAGGATCTCTTTGACTTTTTTCGGTTCATTAAGATAGGCTTCAAAATCAATCCCGCTGTTTCTCCGGATCTCTATATCCATCTGACTAAAATCTATCAGGTATTTCCCACGCTGTATCCGGTCTGGATCTTCGATTTCAAGTCTGATATTCGGTGAATCTACGAAGATACCTTTTATCTTAGGGTTATGGCACGCCAGAAACTTGGCATAAATCATGCTGTGAGTCGTAACATAAAGCTGCCCTTTATAATTGATAGAAGGGACATGTTCCACATCGTGGGCAAGCGGGTCGGTAAAGGGGCTCAACTGAAGTTTCTCAAGGTTTAGAAGACCTTCCCCCACCAGGAATTGATGCATAGCATTCACTAACGTAGTACGGATTGATAATGCAGCATACAATGTGTCACTCATCCATTTCTCGTAATAATATTTCTTCAAGTACCTCTCTAAGCTTGACCCTGATTGTTGTAAAGCCGCCTGGAACCTGAAAATATTCTGACCAATTAGATCTTCTTGTTCTCTCCTCATAATTTTCTCCGCTTTCTTTTTTTTCTATTGGATGAACCTTCGAAATCTATTCAATATTCATCGATCCGACATTCTTCATTTCTGAAACAAAATATCTGAGTTTTCCCGAGCTTTCTCTGGGGATTCTATCAAGGTATTCAAAGGTAATTTTCATATCATTGCCCAGTGCGGTCCTCAGTTTTTTATCAAGCATTTTTTCAGTTATTGAATTAAACGCTGGTGATTTAACTATCTGAACCAGAAGTGTTGTCATATCTTTCTGATACATTTTGAACTCATTAACAGTGTCGTCTTTCAGTGTATAACATAAATAGGCAGCATGAACCAGCTTTCCTTCTTTGATCCTGATGAAATCTTCTTTTCTGCCTTCCACAATCTCCATCAAGGGCAAATTGACTCCGCACGTGCATTTCTTGTCCGAGGGCCTGCCTATATCGCCTATTTCGTAGCGGATCAACGGCATACCATAGGAAACGAGATCAGTTACAGAAATCCTGCCCAATTCGCCCGGCTTTACATGATGATTGTTTTCATCGAGGAATTCAATGCACATGTGATCACTCATCATATGCATATTGTCCTTTTTACATTGAAAGGCGAGGATTCCGTTTTCGCTGCTCCCATACTCATCAACTACCGGGCATTTGAATACCTCATTAAACAAATTCACATGGTGGGAATACATCTTCTCGGCAGTGCAAATCACGGCCTTAAGATTGAGTGAATTCAGATCAATCCCCAGCTTTTTCATAAATAAACAAAAGCCGTATATTGCAGTCGTATACCCGTAAAAGTAGTCGGGTTTGAACCTTTTTATCCGTTCATATTGTTTCAGGCATGATGCTTCGGAGATATCAAAAGCAGATATCCGGATCCTGTTTAGAACAAAATCCTTGATCTGCTCCCTCCATCGTAGTTTTGCGGTTACCGGTACACCCCAGAAACGGACCTGTCTATCCCCGATATCTATGCCATACCAGCCATAACACCTGTACATAACTGCATCATTTAACGCAAGCGCCTTTCGCTCTTTCAAAAAGTGCAAAGTCATGCCAGTCGATCCGCCTGTCTTTCTGATTCGCATCTTTTCCGATAAGGCGGAGTTGACGAGTTTCTTCTCATTATCGAGAATTGTCCTTTTTGTCAGGACAGGAATTTTCTGGAGATCAGAATACGTTCGGATGTCATCGGGGTTAATTTTATTCGCATCAAATAATTCCGTATAGTAAGGGATGTTCTTATAGGAGTGTGCAATCAGCCTTCTCAGTTTATCAAGCTGTATTTCTCTTATCTCGTCCAAAGGATATCGTTCAACCCGTTTGACATCCGTCAAATAGTCTTTTACCCTCTCACCACGGACGGCCTGCACTGGGGAAAAAACGAGATGTTTTGCAATAAAATTGTTCATATGCTTAAAATCTCACTTCCTCAAAAGATTTCTCTGGTATTTATTGATTAATAAATCATATCGATCAAATTCCATCAAAATTTGTCTATCTTCCAATAACGGCCCCCCTGTTTGTTCCTGAAATATCAGGTCCGGGTTAGGATTAATTTCAATTAAGACGGGGCCATCACAAGTTACGGCAATATCTAATCCCAACATCCTAAAAAAAGAACACTTTTCCTGAACATCCAAAGCCATTTCCACCACCTCGCTCCATTTTGGAATTTGAAATCCATTAAATATTACATTGGAAACCGGGTGCACCGTATATTGGTTCCCCTTTTTGTTATATGCAATATTTTTTAATGAGCCATTTTTATAATCAACACCTACTGCAACACCGCCGGCGCTCCAATTATCAACATACGCTTTACCCACCCCAAATCGCATACTCGCACTCACTAAGATCGCCTGTCCTGCTTTATTTAATAAAGTTACCACTCTAATTGTGTTAACTGATGAAGATGAAAATTTTGCTACTATCTTATCCTGGAGCACGACCTCTTGCAAAATTGATCTTTCCATAAGCCTGAATTGAGAAACGTCCACTTCTGTTTTCCCGATCTTTACTCTGATTTCATTCTTGTTCTTATAGGCCAGTGCAATTCCCTTCCCAGCCGATCCTTTTACAGGTTTAATGATTACTTTTTTACCGGGATTTGCATTCAAAGTGTCTATGATTTTAGTCCTGTAGTCCATCTCTGGTGTAACAACACCATAATATGCCGGCAATTTCACACCTATCCCTCTCGACACTAATTCACAAACTTCCTTGTCATCGAACAGACTTATGTATTCAAATGGCTGAACCTCTTTCCTCAACTTTGCTCTCTGATAAGGATGATAGCTAGAGCCATAATAGAAATGCCACAGGGTTCTTTCTTTTTCCCAGAGTCTGCAGGGAGAATAATTATCAGGGAAATATCTCAACCTGAAGAAGATGTATAACAAATCTTTGAACACTTGATATTTTGAGGCTGAACATTCATTCCAGTTTACTAATTTTAAATAACAATAGGGAAGAGCCAAAAAGCGAAGAATATTTCTGATAGTCGGATAACTTTCTGAAAGCATTTCCTATCCTCCCTGATTATTGGTTGTCCATTTGCTCAAAGGGAAGCAAAAATTAACTAAACTTTCGGATGACCTCAAACAATCTTTTCTCATCTTCCGCCCAGTTGTATTTCTTTCTTACGGCGTTGATTCCATTCTTGCTATAATCGATATGGGAATTATGAACAGACACAACAGCCCTTGAAAAATCTTCTGCGTCTCCACTCTTGAACGTTACTCCACACTGCTCTTCATTCAATATTCTCTTTAAGGGAACTGCATCAGAGGCGACAACAGGCAGGCCAAGCGCCATATAGTCAAAGATTTTATTTGGAATAGTCGTATTAACATGAGCACTGACAAAATGAGGTATCAAGCCGATTTTACTGGCTCTAATATAATCAAAAATTCTCCCATGATCTACCCAGCCTACCCAAAACACATAATCCTGCAATTTATTTTTTGCAATCACTTTATGAAGGTAACCTGTTGCATAGCCGTCCCCGACTACTACAAATAAGAAATCGGGTATACTTCTGATTGTTTCGGGGATTGCATCCAAGACGGTCTGCAGGCCGCGGCCCAGTTGTATTCCACCAGCATAAATTGCCGAAAAACGCTCTTTAATAATCTTAAGATCATTACTCATTTCACCTACAGAACCATCAAATATTTCCAATGAAGGCGTATTGCTTACAACTGACACCTTCGAGGGGTCACCCCCGCCTCTCTGCACGACACCTATTGCCTCCTCAATTACGACCAGGATATGATCTATTCTCTTAAATACATATTGTTCGACTAATCTGGTCAAATAGGGATTACGAACAAGGAGATTAAGCCCGCTGAATTTACGCGTCCTCCAAATATCCCGGATCATAGCAAGATAGTCTTCGGCCATGTCCAGGATTACCGGAATCCCAAGGCGTTTTCCAGCCCAAATAGCGGCAATTGCTAACGGCAAATCCCGGACAATTATCAATTCAATTTTATGCTTATGTATTATCTTATCAAGGAAATGCTTCCAAACTGGACTAAAAAAAGCAGGAAATGACAGAGCATAGTTAAGTTTATCGTTCTTAAAACTTTTGAGACGATGAATATGAAAACCGTCACTGTTTTCATATTCTGGTAATTTTTTCAGATTTCTGGCTGCCAGATGTACATCATTTCCGTTTTTGACGAGAGTGACACATATTTTTTCAACACGAACATCCCAGGGATAATCGCTGTCCCAGAGATAAAGAATCTTCACCGGCAAATCTCTTTATATAAATTAATTGTTTCAGAAATGCTGTTTCTCAAGGAATGGAGTTGCTCCGAATCGTTCTTTGCATTACTCGCCAACGTGACGCTAAGGTGTGGATCATTTAATAACATAAGACATGCATCCGAAAGTTCTTTTGGATCTCTTGGGGCGATCAGAATCCCATTATGTCCATCTTTAATAATTTCAGGTATCCCCCCTACACAGGTTGAAATTATGGGTTTTCCCATGCTCATGGCCTCCAACAACGCCATCGGGATGCCTTCATAGAGAGAGCTTAGAACAAATATATCAAATATGTTAAGCAAAGGAAAAGGGTCATCACTAAAACCGGTAAATCTCACGTAATCTTCAATTCCCAGAGAGGCTGTAAATTCCTTAAGCTCATCCAGTAAGGGACCACTTCCCACAAATACAAACACCACTTTATTATTCTTTAAAATTATAGCTCTTGCGGCTTCCAGTAAATATTTATGACCTTTAACAGTAACCAACCTCCCGATTGTACCTATAACAGAGACGTCATCTCTAATTTGCAGCCTGTTCCTAACGTCTATACTGTTTTCTGCTGTTGGTATTTTCTTTAAGTCAATACTATTCCTAACGACAGCTATTTTAGATTCCTGAAAATTCTTTGAGAGGAGAAAATTCTTTAAATCCTGCGAGACTGAAATAAGTTGATTTGTGAGAAATTTCTCGTTTGTCTTCTCAATAAGGTAATGCAACAGGCTACCCTCAATCATCCCTTTACCGTGATGAGTCCTGACAACTCTTGAACTTAAGATCTTGGCGATTATACCTCCTATCAAATTTTCTTTAAATCCATGGACATGAAAAATATCAATCATCCTTTCTTTAACAACATTATAAATCCGCCAAATCATAGCAAATAAATTTGTATCTTTCTCTTCAATAACAGTGAGCTGAATTCCCGAATCCAATATTTTTGAGGATAGGATTCCGTTATTGAACGTAATTACATTTAAATTGACGTAATATATTTTAGAAAGCTCTTTGATTAGTGAAAATGCTTGTACTTCAGCTCCGGCCCAAAGGTCTCCGCTTATTATGTGACATACATTAAGCCGACTATCCATTCTTACTATATTTACTTCAGGTATTCTGCTAGGGCTGAAACGATTTTCTCACAGGCGTACCCATCACCGTACGGATTCTGGATACCAGACATTTGGGAATAATATCGGTGGTCCCCGAGCAGCCTTTCAGCTTCAGAGACAATTGTCTCCATATCTGCGCCAACAAGTTTCACTGTGCCCGCCTCAACAGCCTCCGGCCTTTCCGTCGTATTACGGGTAACCAGAACGGGTTTGCCCAGGGATGGCGCTTCTTCCTGCACGCCTCCGGAATCCGAAATAATGAAATAGGACCTGTCCATTAAGTAGACAAACGGCTCGTAGCCTAAAGGTTCAATGAGTTTTACGTTGTTAATACCAGAAAGTACGTTAAAGACGGGTTTTCTGACATTCGGGTTCAGATGAACCGGATACACAATTTCAATATTACTGTGTCTAATGGCTATTTCTCTTAATGCCTGGCATATATTTATGAAATCCCGGCCAAAATTTTCTCTCCGGTGACCAGTTACCAGTATAATTTTATTTTGGAAATCTATATTGCTTAATTCCTGATATTCTTTTCGCTCGGTTCTTATTTTTTCCCTTATCCATAAAAGTGCATCAATAACAGTATTTCCAGTGACGACAATTTTATCTTCCGGAATAGCTTCCAATAAAAGATTATTTTTGTTCTTTTGTGTCGGAGCAAAATGTATATCTGCAATAACAGTTGTAATTTTCCTGTTTATCTCTTCCGGGAATGGAGAATACTTATTTCCTGTTCTCAAACCTGCCTCTACATGTCCTATCATTACCTGATGATAATAAGCAGCAAGGGAGGTAACAAATGTAGTTGTTGTATCACCTTGAACTATAACAATATTAGGTTTTTCCTTTTTTATGACATTTCCAATTTCTGTCAAACAACTACACGTTATATCAAATAATGTTTGGTCATTCTTCATTAAATCAAGATCATAATCTGGTACAACATCAAATATATTAAGAACCTGATCAAGCATCTCTCTATGCTGAGCTGTAACACACACGATAGTCTTAAATTTGTCTGCTTGTTTTTTTAACTCTTTTACGAGAGGACACAATTTTATTGCTTCGGGTCTGGTACCAAAAACCAATAATATTTTTTTCATATAAGAATCATTCAAAAAATCAAGTAGATGATAATACGTATTGTGGAAGAAATATTGTAGAGCCTCTGAATCAAAACAGCAGAAAACCTTGCATATTTTTTATCGATTTTGATACGGAATTAATTTCAAAAAAGATTTTCTAATCTCGGGAGGGGGAAATGTCTTGTAAATGGTCTATATTTATCAATTATAGATATCCAAGACTTTTGAGTCTTTTTTCTATCTGTTCCTTTTCTTCTTTTTTATAGTCAAATTGACCTTCAGTTTCTGTTGATTGTGACTTATCTGAATCTTCCCATTTAGCCTTTTGCTCATTATGAGCAATTATATCTAACAGCGGATGTCCATCCATATCGCTTGGGATAGGCAAATCCAGGATATATAAAATGGTCGGAGCCATATCTACAATATTAGCCTTGAATCCAGTAAGACCCTGTTTTACATTATTCCCCTTAATAATCAGTACCCCGTTCCTCTTGTGAGTTCCTGAAAGCGATGGAGTACTGTAATTTCTTTTAGTTGTAAATGCTTTATTGACGGTAAATCCATCGTTAGGAACCAATATCAAATCCGGCAAGTTAGGATTTCCATTGTTTCTGAAATAATCTTTGCCAATAAAAACTTCTTTAAATGCTTTAATACCGCTTAATGGCTCATATGTACTCAAAAACATGTCTCTTATTTCGTTACAAAATCTATCATACTCGATGTCAGTGACAATACCTCCCTTCTCTCTACCTGCTTTATTTATATAACAAAATGCTGCAATGTCAGCTATCGGCACATATGCCCTTGTATTTCTCCAGTCTACAATATCCCTGGAAAAACTAACATGACCTTTTGCTGAATCATTATCAAAATCACCGCGTATAGTCCTGACAATATTTTTAAATTTCAAATATGTTTTTTTCTTTTTATTCATTGCATGATCTTCATACACCGAAAGAAATCCCCACTCTTTAAGCAGGCTATTTGGATGTACCGTTATATATGCCGGCCCGGCGCCATGGTCAGATACAATCATTACATGCGAAAACATATCATGTGCTTTATCAAGCAGATCCCCGACAATGGTATCCATATAAGTAAAAAAACTAATGATAACTTTTTTTCGTTCAGAAGCTATACCGTCAGAACCCTGATAGTCTAAATAATGCCAGACATTATGGTGGAGACAGTCAAGATCCTGAAAATTGATCATAAATACATCCCACGGTTCTTTTTCCAATAAGTGGCTTGCAAGCAGGTGTCTTAGTTCTAAAGACCTTTTTATCTGATTCATAAAAGTCTCAAACCCTTTATTATGAAAGTAATCGGCTGCTTCAGGCACATGAAAATCATAATCAGGGATTATGTTGAGTATCTCTTTTTTTAGACCTTTAGGATAGGTGAAGTCTGTCTTTATTGAAGGAGTATCGAAACCTGAAACCATAATGCCGTTTACCTCATAAGGGGGATAAGTCATGGGCAGGTGAATTACCGCAACTTTTTTACCCTTTTCACTCAATATCTTCCAGATTGTTTTGCCTCTTATTTTTTGAGAATTCACAAGACGGGTTTCGTAAGTGTGCGGCATGAACTGTAAAAAATCAAAAATACCGTGTTTCTCAGGAAGTGTTCCTGTCATAAATGATGTCCATGCTGCTGGAGTAATATATGGCATTGTGGACTCCAGGTCTGTATGACTGCCATACATCATAAGTTGACCGAGATTGGGAAGGTAGCCTTCCTGGGCTAACGGTCTAATAACATCAAAGGTCGCCCCATCTAAACTAATAATCAGTATTTTATTGTCTGTTGAACTCATAATATTTCTCTTCTAAAGTAGATTAATTATCTGTTTTATAATTCCCTTTTTAAAACAACTCATTTTAATAATTGATTTATATTTTCCCACATGAAATCGGCTCTTTTCTCCCATGAATTTTTCTTTGCAGTCTCTTTCCTTTCTAATACAAGTCTGTTATCTTTCTCATTTAAAGCAGCTTCAATATCAATAACAAATTTCTCTTTGTTTCCGGATATCCTAATAATATTTTCATGTTTTCCCAATCCTGCTGTTTTGGTTGATGCAACAACAGGTTTTCCAGTTGCTAAATAATCGTATACTTTGTTTGAATCAGCGAACTGAAGTCTGGGATGATTTATATATGGGATTATGCATACATCAAATGCCTTCATATATTTTGGGAGATCAAAAAATGGTTTTGGGCCGAGATAAAATACATTTGAAAATTTAAATACATCATTACCCCAAGAAGCTGCCGGCAGTTTTGGCCCTATAAAAACAAAAGACCAGTCAGGTCTACTCCTTATAGCAAACTCAAGTAGTTCATAATCAATAGTCCCGGAAATGAATCCCATAAAACCAATAATTGGATGTGGTATGGACCGAACTTCATCAGCAATAGGAGTTTCATGCAGACTAACTTTTGAAAAATTCTCATAATCTGTTCCATTAGGCATCCAATAGCTATTAGGGACAATCTTTTTTGCTCTATCTGTTAGATATTCTGACACGCAAAAAACAATATCTGATCTCCTCAAAATAGCTTCAATAACTTGGTCAATTTTTTCCATTTTTTTAAGATCCAATTCATTAACTTCCTGGGCACTATCCGGAAATGATGACCAATTATCCGACCAATAAAAGCAACTTATTAGATTATCTGGAAACAAGTCCAGTATAGCTCTGCTAATATCACGATTGATAAATAATATAATATTCTTGAATTTGTATTTTTTTAGAATACGATTGATTTTGTACTTAAATATTTTATTATTAAGATTACGGATATTAGGAAAGCGGTGATAAAAAGGCATATAATGGAAAGGTGTTAAAACCATAATTTTATTATTATAGGTGTCTAATTTTCCGAAAATACTTTTTAAATATGTGTTTTTCAAATCACTTAGAGTAAAATTCTTATTGAAGCTTTCTATGAAACGAGCAACATCTAAGTCTTTATTTATGTAAAGTATTTTATGTATTTCTTCTTTTTTAGATAGATACCACATAAGCTGTTGTGTGTTTTTCCACATAGGACCCCATTGGTCCCACGCAAAACAGATTATACTGAACTTTTTCTGAGCCATATATTTATCCCCTATTCATTTTTTTGTTTAATATCAATTGTCCAAGTCCCAGAGCATATATTTAAATCTTGCATATAAAAATGCGGTTCATCTCCAAATTAGTTGCTTATGTTTCGGATTACTTGGTTCATTGATAAAAGATTATTTCTATAAGATTCCCATCTTTCTTTGAACTTTATCCGCGTTTCTTTATTCATCCATTTCTTCCTGACCCATAATTTTAAAATTCAATACAGCGACATCCTTTTTTACAGGCGAAAATATATTCATAAACTTGCTCTAATTTCCTCAGATTTAATTCAATATTAAAATGATTTTTAACCCGTTTTCTGGCATTTTCTCCCATCTTTTGCCAGATATCTGAATTAGATAAAAGATATTCTATTTCTTCTGATAGAGCCTTTGGATCGGACGGAGGAACAAGAAATCCAGATATACCATTCTCAATAATTTCAACAGGTCCTCCGTGAGCAGTTGCAATAACAGGCTTGGATAAGACCATGCCTTCAAGGATTACCCGACCAAAAGGTTCTGGAGCAGTAGAAGTATGAATTAATATATCCAGAATTGATATAATATTTAATATATCTTTTCTAAATCCTGTAAAAATGATATATTTGGCAAGATTATGATCATTAACTAAGTTTTTTAAATAGTTGTAATATTTTTGATCTTCCTCTAAATTGGAAACATCTCCTATGATAAGACACTTAATATTTGTGAATTTATCTTTTAAAATTTTTACAGCTTCAATAGCTACATGTTGACCTTTCCAATTTTTAATATTCCCTATAAGACCAATCAGTAAATCACCATCGGATACATTTAGTTCTTTTTTCAGTTCATCAGAATTTCTTTTTCTCATATTTAATAGATCATCTATATCAATCCCATCATGAATAGTGACAAAATCATCAACATTTACTCCTTGATCTTTAACATAATTGGTTACTGAATTAGAAATTGAAACTATACAATCATAATATTTAACAAATGCCTTATGTAAGGGTGTTGGTTCCCAATTTCCTCTTACATGTGAAATACATTTTTTTCTAAATAACTTGGCAATAATTAACCACGGAGTTAAAACTGGGGCATTATTGATATGAATAAGATCAATTTTGTTCTTAAATATGATATATGTAATTTTTAAATAAAAAAGAAGACTGTGTTTTATTAAATTGAATGTTTTCTGAAATAAATGAAGCAACCATCCCAATAAGAAAAATTTTGTACTGAAAACATAGAGATTTGGATAATCCTTTTTTATTATTAAGCCCGTCGCTAAATTAAGAACTATTACATTGCAATATTTTTGAAACTCTGGAACTAAGATATTATTCCTATAGAATAATACAAATGGGGTATATTTATTTCTATCTATACGTTTAATTATTTCGAGAAGACAGTAATGTGACCCACCAATAGTGCCATCTAAATTAGCTTCTATATAAAGAATCCTTTTCACAAGGTTTTATTTTAGCCACAGAGAACACAGAGAACACAGAGAGCACTGAGTATCTAAAAACATCATCTATTCTTCTCTTAAATATAATCTCTGATATTTTTCTGCCATAATTTCAGCAGTAAATTTTTTTTTAAATATTTCAAGGCCTTTTTGAATATACTTATTTCTTAAATCATTATCTTTTAATAATTTTATTACTTCTGATGCCAGTAGAAAAGGATTTTTTGGTTCAATCAAAGAGCCATTTTCTCCGTGTTCAATAGACATATAGTTTCCACCCACATTTGTCGCAACTATTGGACAACCTGCTGCCATGGCTTCAAGTAATACCATAGGGAGACCCTCCCACAAAGAAGGCAAGACGTAAAGATCAAATAATTTTAATAACTCTGGCATATCAAGTCTTGGACCTGCAAAAATTGTATTTTTATCTATCTTAAGACCAAAGGCTTCATTTTTTAAGTGGGCTTCAAGCAGCCCCGCACCAGCAATAATAAGAGTGATATTAGGGAAGTGTCTGATTATTTCAGGCATTGCCTTTAATAAATAAGTAATACCCTTCTGTTCAGTTAGACGGACACCAAGTCCTATAACAGGGCCATCTTTTTTTATACCAAGTTCCTTCTTTTTTTTATTTTTATCAATGTTTATATCGAACCTGGAGCTATCTATGCCATTCATTATTGTAATAATTTTTTTAGGAGATATTTTTTCATATTTAGCCAAATTATGTGAGGTATGTTCTGACACTCCTACAATTTTATAGGCAAATTGTGACATCAGCCATTCAGCAAACATATACCTTCTTTTATCAGGGAAATTCCTTGCATGGTCTGTATGAATTATTGTTTTAACTCCGGACATTAATGCCCCGATTGTCCCATCAATAAATGGCTGAGTGTTATGCGTATGAATTATATCTATCTTTGCCTGCCTTAATATCCTTGAGACCTTCCAGAAAGAAAAATAATCTGTCCCGTTCTTCTTCTGAGGAAGGCAAAATACTTTTATCCCCATTTTTTCAACTTCGGGTGCAAAAACTCCCAAATTCCTTAGGCAAAGAACTGAGACATCGAATAGCCCTCTGTCAATAGTTCTGCATATATTCACAACTACCTGTTGAAGACCACCAAAATCAAGGTCATGGGTAATTTGCATTAAACGAAGCTTTTTCATAATATTTCATAGTTTGGATAATATTGCCATAGAGAACACAGAGGTATAATTATATGTATGCTCTCTGAATTCTCTGTGAACTCTGCAGCAAATAAGCTTTTTAAATATTTCTGTCACAACCAAAAAAATGCCAATTATTGGAAATAATATCCTGGTTTCCAATAAAATAGAGTCTCATATCATATTTTGTATCAAAAAATAGATGTGATTTCAGTGTATTGAACCATTTGTTATTCTTAGAAATTGTAATATAAATTCCATTACAATTTTCTTTATTTGCAATACAAACCAGCCTTTTTAATAATCGAATAGTGCAATTTTTATTTACAGATGTAATATTAAATATTTCTAATTTACTATCGTATATGGTGTAAAAAACATACCCTAATAACAGGCCTTCTTTATGTTCTTTATATGTGAGAGCTTTAAATTTATATAAAGGGTTTTGAAAATATCTCCAGTTAATATACTCAGAACTATGTTCACCTATTATGCCAATTTGTTTGGTTTTAATCTTTTCCCAAAGCAAATCGAATAATTCATTTGCTTTACTAAACTCTTCAAAAAAACCTTTAGTAGAGGTAAAAAGTTCTCTTGAAAATACTCTAATGCCCAGTTCTACAAACGGCGTTATCATTTTTGCAAAAAAAGGATTTGCATATTTCTCAAAATAATTCTGCAATCTTAAAGGTCTTACAAGATAATACAGAGAATCAATATCCAAAAAACCAATCCTTTCCAAAACCTTTTTAGACTCATTATTTGGAATAGTATAAATAAATTCTAATCCAAGACTTTTTATATTGGTTATCGCTGCTTTTATAAGGCTTAAAGCCGGGCCAAACACACGGTACCTTTTCCCCACCATAAGATCACCTAAAATACCAACCCGTATAGTCCTGCCATCTAAAATTAACTCTTTTGGCATTAAAGATATAGTACCGGCAAGATCATTGCTTTTTTTATCAATGGCAAAGAACCACATAGTCTTGCCTGCTGGATTTCCCCTATTCATCCACTCAAAACGACCTGGAGGTGTTTCAGGAAGACATTGTTCCCAGAATTCAAGTATTTGTTGTTTATATAAATCCGCTTCCTTATGAATAATTTCAAACTGCGACATATATTTTAACTTTCTTAAGCTGGCTAAGAGTCTTTTATCTCTTTTATGAATCTTGCAGGATTACCGCCAACTAATGTCATTGACTGGACATCTTTTGTTACTACAGAACCTGCAGCAACGACTGCTCCTTTCCCGATAGTTACGCCTTTTAAAATAATACAACACATACCTATCCATACATTATTTTCTATTTTAACTGGCGCCACATCGTCTTCAGTCATTTTTCTGTTATTTTCTAAATATATAGAGTGGCTGTTGTTATCAAATATTTTTGTTTCTCCAGCAATGGAACAATTATTTCCAATTTCTACCCTGCATTCGACACTTATAACTACTTGATAATTAAGGGTTGTATTATTACCAATAATCAGTTCAGGATTATCATAAATATTTGGAGTTAAGAACCAGGCGCCCTGATTACCAATTCTTACATTGTTACCAATCACAATTTTGCCACTGCCAGTTATTAAAGGTATATCTCCGTCTGTTTTGAGATTTTTTCCCACAGATGTGCAGCGATATCTCAATAAAGGTTCGTAATAAAATTTATTTGTGAGCCAATACCAAAATTGCTGCCTAAATAATCTTTCTGAATATAATAAGCCAGCAACTGGCATAGGCAAAGAAATATTTTTATTTTGTATTCCCTTATATAAGTTATAGAGAATTGAATAGAAAGGTGTTGATCTTTTCCTTATATTATCTATAAATCTGTCTATTCCCATATAAATAACAACCTTTCTAATGCTTTAAACAATAAAACCTATTGTATTCCCTATTGATTGAATTATCTCCCGTCGTTTTGCCTCATCCAGTCTTTCAATATAATAGTCTTTATTAAATATTATCTTGTTTTTACTGATATTTTTAATCTTCTTAAGATAAGCTTCCACAGAAGATATAACTTTTGCAGGATTTCCTGCTGCAATCATATTAGGAAGTACATCTTTTGTCATAACTGAGCCAGCACCAACAATAGAGTTCGGGCCAATAGTAACATTTGGAAGCACTATAACAGAATCACCAATAAAACAATTTTCTTTTCTGAAAACGTCTTCCACGTAGATTCAGAGACATCCTTAATGGACATGGTGGCAACTGTTTTCTCGTGCATTTTCCCTCCCAAGGAGATGGAAAATATTAATAAAGAACAGACACTTGTTAAAAAAATTATCCTATTTCGCATATCTGCCTCCTAAACCTAAACATTGAAAAAGCTAATATCCTGCCTTTCCAAAGCAGGAGTTAATAATTGATTAGACTTCAGCGAATCTTCTTTAAAAATTTCTTTCTCCGCAATATTTCTCAATGCTACTGTCAGAGCAGCGATAATATAAAGTGGCGGATAATAGAGCATTGAGAGAAATGCCGAACCTAAAAGATATCCCAAAATACTGATAGTGAGTCCTTGCGAAATTGCATATGGAAACGAATATATCTGGTCAACAGATTTCAGTTTTTTCTGAATAATCAAGTTATCTTTTATAATCCAATATACTATTGATATAAAAAATATCACACCTAATAGTCCCATTTCAGCAATAAGTTGAAAATAAATACTATGTACAGTAATCCAGTGAAAAGTGGTAGGGTTCTCTGGCATATAAAATCTTCCATATACACCCGGGAAATTCATCATACCTACTCCAATAATGGGATGGTCTAAAAACATACGGAAAGCGCCTCTCCATAGTTCAAATCGTTGCGTAGCTGTGCCTGTTTCAGTTGAAATAGTATTAAATTCATCTGCAAATTCAGGAGGTAGTATATTAAGCACGATGATAACTACTATTAGCATTAATACAGCGGTTCTTATCTTATGTGTACTGAAAAAGATTATTAGAGCAGAAATACCTATAAGTGTCACCCATCCACCCCTTGAAAAGGCTAAAATTACTGCGGCAACAAGAAGCACAGTCAATAATGCATAAAAAATTTTGGATTTATTTAATTTTTGCTGTTGATATAAAAAAAACGTAAAGGGGATAGCTGCGCTTATCACAACAGCATAGTCATCTTGACCGCCAACAAAACCTCCTGTTGAAAGATTATCAATATCTTTACCCTCGATGAAATAGTTATATAATCCCAATAACGCCAAAAAAGCATTGGCCAATATAAAAAAAAAGACAAATTTTCTTAATTTTTCTCGAGTATTTAATAAGCTTATGATCATAAAAAATAAAAATAAAATACCAATATGACCATAGAAGACTTTGAAAGCTGACATCCTGAAAAATGCAAATATAACATTAATCCCCATTACACAGAAAAAACCAATTTGTGCTTTATTTTGCGGGTAATAGGGAATTGTAATATCTTTTGAAAAAAATAACCCATGTATAAATCTAAGCGTAGTGACTCCTATTATTAGAGCTTGGAAATGAATTTCTCCGAAATCGGGAAACAGTGAGCCAATTCTTATGTATTCACCGACAATTAATACAAGTAGACCTATATAAGGTTTTTCCAAAATAATTATTCCCAAAATAACCGCTGTTAAAATAGCTACTATAATACCCATAAATTATCGCACCCAATATTCTGCAAAAACGACTAATATGTTCAAGAATAATGCAGCATTTTCTTTGCGTTATGATTTCTCTGCTATACGGGCTAAATTTATCAAAAACTGCTCAGCTACTATTTTCATCCCCGCATCGTTCAAATGGCCACCATCATGAGTATATTCTGAAGCCAAATAATAATAAATCTTTCCATCTTTAGAAAATGATGTGCGTGTTCCATCGGGTAAAGTGGATTCTATTTTCGCGATGTCAAAAATGGGATCTTTGCCACTATATTCTTTCAGTATCATTTCATTAAGTTCATTCCTTCTGATATTATCAACATCAGGCCCAATTTCCATATTCAGTGCTCTTTTAATCTTATCCTTTATCCCATCCTGATAGGACATCAAAGGAACCGTAAAATGAATAAATTTTGTCTTGGGATATTGAGCCTTTAATTCTGAGAGTTTTGCTTTATAGTGACTAAAAACTGTTTTTATATCAGTTTCCCTTCTTATATCCCAGTAACAGAACTTAAAAAAGGCAATATCTGCTTTATCACCAATACCTTTCTGTATATATTCACCAAAAGCTCCTATTTTAGAATCGGTATCATCATTCTTGCCTACATCAGAATGAGCAAAAATAGGCTGATCAAATGCTGCGGGATCAGTTGTTTTGACGATGTTTAATTTAATAGATCTATTTGACTGCATAATTTTGCTAATACCGTCGATGATATTATATCCCACAGACTGATGCCCAAAATATATCTTCTTTTGCGAAAGTTTTTGCCAGGCCGGCTCCGCTATTTTACTCATTGATTGCAGTTCTCCTCTTTCATACATGACTTTCCCTCCCTCGCATCCTGTTAAGAATGATACCAAGATACAGTATACAAAAATATTTTTCATAATTGTCCTCCCAACTTTTTCTTTGCCCTATTTTCATAAATTGCTGCTTACCGTTGATATCAGGTTAAGGAAACGGTTGACTAACCCTACCTGTGGATTTTCTCTTTCATTCCAACACACGAAAGACGATATGCAAGCAGGGACCTTGTTGAAGTCATATCATTATGTATACCGATTCTCTTAAGTCCGAACAGGTAATGCGGGGGGTTGTCTTCAAAGCCAAACTGTGTACTAACCGCAGCCACATAACCAGCTTGTTTTGCCTGTTCAGCTATTTTCTGGGTATAATTGCCGTTCGGATAACAAAATACCGGGATGTAATTTATATCCCTGTCCTGCAGGACATGCTGTGAGTCTTCAATCTCCTGTCGAACTTCTTCAGCAGAAATGTTCGTAAGGAATTTGTGAGTACTCGAATGTGACCCGAACGAAATATCATGCTTTGACATCTCCTCAATTTCTGACCAATTCAGGAGCAGGCGTTTATCGGGAAACTCAACACGCAATGCTGTCTTCATATCTCCAAGGATGCTATCGACATCATTAGGCGGGAGTTCCTTGCACTTTTCAAGGGTTGCCTCTATCCGTTCTCCGACACTTTTACCATTGCTGTTTACCAGCCACCAATATTTATCCTTTACAGGGTTCACTGGTTCCCTGTGTTTTTGTCTCACACCATCCCGATAATAATGCCATAAGAGATGACTCATCTTGTCCGGCCAGAACCACTCATTGGTGCCTATAAAAGCGGTCGGTAGGAATATTGTTGCGGGAATATTGTACTTTTTCAGTACAGGAAATGCGTAGAGATAATTGTCAAGCCAGCCATCATCAAAGGTAATTACACAATATCTTTTGCTCGTATCCCATGCCTTTTTTCCCCAGAGGTCAAGCAACTGCGTAAAAGAAATTATTTCGAAATATTCTTTCAGAAACTTCATCTGCATTTCAAAAACATGATTTTTAACATACATGCCGGGTTGAATAAAAGGCCCGTTCAGCTCTTTTTTAGACATAACTCTATGATACATCATGATAACCGTCTTTCCTTGAAGACGGTTTAAAAAATGATGCGTGGCATAGTATCCCGAGGCTATTAGCTGACGGATCGTTAATTTAAATTTTTGTTTTATCATATGCCCAATAGTGTCAGGTTGAGAGTAAGGTTTCTAAGCCTGCGCCTGTGTTTCAGCCCTATCACCTATCTTTCCGAGGGATTCCATCTTACCAGTTGCTCTCCTTTGAAGTAACGAAACCACGCATACAGAATGGACAGATTAACCAAAACAAAAAAAGAAGGGATCTTTAAAAAATATTTTGTGAAACTTTTATATATTCCAAGAAGAGCAACTACATAAAAAATAAGCTGACTGATAAAAGCACAGACATAAAGGATTGAAGTAGGGGTAGAGATTGAGTAAGAATTGGCAATCAAAAATAAATTACTTACAAAAGCCACAATCATCGCAAAGGGTACCAACCAGCGGCAGAGCTTGTGGCTGAATATCTGCCATGAGAAAAGGCCGTATTTGAAAGGGTTAAGCATGGATAAACTTTTCATCAAAACGGATATGCCTCTTAGTACTGTTCTTACCTTCCGCTCAAACTCTTTATTTTCATCTATAATATTTCTGTAGTAGCCAATGCTTTCAGGATCTGATAC
>Ga0315295_10000571_pt1 | contig 31843 bp, 42 predicted proteins | sample YL17G14_0_MG_FD_204453 | JGI IMG/M metagenome (GOLD analysis project Ga0315295, IMG submission 204453) | Sediment microbial communities from Yellowstone Lake, YNP, Wyoming, USA - YL17G14_0 | ecosystem: Environmental > Aquatic > Freshwater > Lake > Sediment | place: USA: Wyoming | collected... | reverse complement strand
TTTCTCGGATTTCTCGAAGGCGACGAGGAAACCGGCTGGGTGCTCACGGCGAAAGGCGCCGCTGCACTCAGGAGGGAGGGGCCATGACAATCGACGCGAAGCGCCTGGTGTTCCTGGGATTCCTCGACGAGGGGAAGGTCGACTGCATCGAGAACGTCGAACTCATCAAGGGCGGGACCCCCGCGGACGTGGAGCGGATAGAATTCTGGGAGATGCCGCCAGCCAACGAAATCATGGAGCATAGAACTATAGGAGAAGCTATAGAAGACTGGTTCGAACTGTTGATAGACCACGAAGCGCAGGACCTGAAAGTCCAAGGGTACGCTCGGATGGAGCCAACCATTCAGCGAGGGTCGACGGTCGAGTGGATCCTGGAGTGGCTCGACGGAGAATACGGGGACCCGGACGGCAACGACGTCACAGAGCCGAACAAGGATATGCTCACAGCCGAGGCGAAGCTGCACGAGACAATCCTGCAAGGCTACGAGTCTTGGGCTTGCGAACCCGTGATCGCGGTAACTATCAACCTCGTGAAGTGGAGGGGGGACCCATGAGCTGCTTCTATATTTTACCGCGTTTCGACCCGTCGATGTTGGCGAACAAGGACCTAACGATGGTCGCCTTTGGATCCGTCTCGGAGCACGAGGCCATGGGAATGCTCGACCTGAAGGCCGCGGTCCGGCGCGGCTTCGGCGAGGAGGTCGAACTCGAGCCGGGGGATACAGGCCTGATCAAGGACGCCCACGGTCGCTGGACGTTGTTCCGGGTCGGCACCCTTTGCAGATCCGAAGCCGCCCGAATAGGAACCCAACTCAATCCAAAGCGAGAATCAAATGGAACAGACGATAGCGGATCAAATAGCTGAATTTATAAATAAGTCAGGCGGGACGGAGAAGATGGCGTTGCTCCGGGAATCCATCCGCGCAGCGAGCGAGGCAGGCCAGCACTGCGATCTCCTCGCCCGACTATCGGTCGCCGATCCCGCCGGCGCAAAGCAACTTCTGGCGTGCGCCCTGGTAGGGATTGCGCTCTCCCTCGAGATCGTCGAGTTCTCCAGGGAGGCGTTCCCGCAACCGAACCTACAACAAGTGAATTGAGGTGACCCGTGTTCGACACGAAAGAAATGCCGACGCCGACAGATACCGAAGACTCGTCGGGGCTGCTGTTTCGCTTCGACGTATCCACAACCAGGATCATGACCCGGATGAGCGTGTACTTCGGCGACGTCGAGGCCGGTCAGAAGATTACGACGATGTTCGGGTGCGCCGAGGTCCTCGTACCGACTCCTATCCTGATACCGCTTCTCAAAGAGTTTGGTGTGATGGCGCTTGACTTCCAGGGTTGTGCTCTTGCCCTGGATCCAAGCGGCCTCGAGCACCTGCCCCTCGAGGTGTTGGCTCAGGCTGCGCACGAGATCAACCGGGTGTGGTGCTTGTCCATGGGGGACAGTTCACAACCTCACTGGGAAGACGCGCCCGAGTGGCAGCGGCTGTCCTGCCTGGACGGAGTCAAGGGAGTGCTGAAGGGGAACGGTCCACGAGAGAGCCATGAAAACTGGCTCCGCCTCAAAGAGGTGGAGGGCTGGAAGTACGGCCCGATCAAGGACCCCTCCAATAAGGAGCACCCCTGTTTCGTGCCCTACGAGGAGTTACCAGAGGCGCAGAAGGCGAAAGACGATCTGTTCGTCTGGACGGTCAGAAAGTTGTATGGAAAGCTAACTGCTGCCACCAAGAAAGAAGACCAGCCCAACAGCTAGCGCCCCCAGCCCGGCCCCTGCCGCTCCCCAGATCCACCGCTGAGACGCCCGCTCCTCGCACTCCTGCAGCTGGCCGGAGCACATCGACTGGTCGATGATCCCGAGTTCGCGGCATTCCTGCAGGTCGACCCGGCAGAGTTCCGCGTCCTGGTACACGAGGGCCGCCTCCTCGAGGCCCCGAAGGAAGACCTCCCGGGGGCAGGTAACCGGCTCCCCTGGAACGCAGGCGTCCCCCAGGGTGAGGTGGGCCTGCGGTAGTGGGGGCTTGAGCCGAACGATGCCGCCCCCGCAGGACACGACCATTACTAGGGCCCAGAGACCGTGCCTCATTTCTCGATCCCGAACTTGTCGCGAAGCTTTTTGAGATCCCGCGAGACCTGAGCGATGATCCCCTTCCGCGCCTCGCCGGCCTTGTCCGCGAGATCCTTCTTCTGCTCCTGCGCCTCCTGCTTCGTGACCCCTTGGACCAGGGGCGGCGGCTTGCGCCGGAAAAACAGAGCGATCAGGCCAGAGACAGCGATCCCAATCCCACCGAGGATCCAGTAGAGCATGGCCGTCATTCCTTGGTGCGGGATAGACTCCCGGCGACTTTGTTTGCCGACAACCCTCCGACCGCGACCCCCAAGTCGATCGTCAACCAGAAGGCGTAGTCTGTGAACTCGACCGTCCTCGCGAAGTAAGCGGTCGTCAAAAGGCCCGCGCCTAGGAGCGCAAGGAGGAACTCTCGGCTGAAAAGCTTGTCGATGCGTTCTGTGATGAGTTCTCTCATATGGAACTCCTATACCTTTGGATGATTGTCGCCGGCGGCCAGCTGTTCAACGAATTGATCGACTGTCCAGTTGTTCTCGAGCGCGGCTGTCGGATCGACCCACTGGCGATCGACAGAAACGCAGAAGTGAAGGTGGGCTCCCTCTGTCCTTCCCGAGTTCCCCGACAAGGCGATCCTGGTAGGCGTAACGGCAATCTGGCCCGGGACAACCTTGGTCAGGTCGAGGTGGGCGTATCCCGAGACTACTTCCGGGTGAGCAAGATGGAGGATCCTGATCGCGTTCCCGTTGCGGTCGTCTTGCCAGACGCGGATCACGACGCCAGGCCAGATCGAACGTACCGGGTCGCCAACACCTGCCCGGATATCCAACCCGTTGTGGTAGACCTTTGCGCGGAAAGCACGCTCGACACCTAGCTGATGCGGGTCGGGCCTCCATCCGAACGGAGAGGTCACCTGCGGCAACCAAAAGATCGGCCACTGCGCAGCGAAGCTGCGGTCGACCTTGCGGAGGAGCTCTTCAGCGGCATTCTGAGATATACTCGCCATTCCGTACCTTCTCGATTAGGATCTTCAAGCGTGAGATCTCGCCCTCGATCGCTTCGTAGCAAGCCCTCGCCTGTCGGTCGTGGCGCTCGAGCTGCCCTGCCCGCCTTGCGTCCTTGACTAGGAAGGTCCCCCTCTGGTAGTAGGTGACTGGCCTCTTGAACTCCGGGATGGTTTTCTCCTCATTTTCCCCCATTTTTCCTCCTGGCTTCGATCGCCTCTACGAGAGCGGCGATCGTCTCGTTGAGCTCGCGCTCGAGATCTAGGAGTTGTTCAAGGAACTTCTCAGACTTCCGCTCGAGCCGGTCGTAGAGCAGACAGCAAAGCCGGTCCTTGCGCCAGGCGAAGAACAGGGCGACTCCGGCGATGACCGCCAGGCCTCCCTGCTTCAGCAGCTCGACGACCAGATCCGGCATCAAGTGGCTCCTGGGTTGCATTCCGCCTCGTGGCCCTTCCAGGCGTTTCCGTAGGTGCAGAGGTTCAAGCAGGGCGGGCAAAGGTTAGCCCACAGCAAGCACTGAGGGCAGCAATTCCATCGACCGCCGGGGAGCTGCCAGCCACACCGGGCCTCGAGCGCCGTCTCGAGCGCGTCCTTTTTGTTCTCTCTGGTGTCCCAGATCAGGACCCGGTTGGCAATCACCGAGCAGGTCGTCCCGGAGGGTGGCGTCCAGCCGACCGGACGAACCAGGATCTGGCTCTGGGAGCGAGCCTGGTTGTCATTCCACTTGCAGATCCCGACCCGCCTGTAGGCGCAATCAGGAAGGGAAGCCGGGTTGACTTCCCCGGGCATGGCATCCTGCCTGAAGGTCAGGCAGGCGCAACCGTTGCTCCCTCCGCAGGAGATAGACTTCAACTCGTAGCAGTTCTGACGAACCGCGTCGCCCCAGTTGCCAGGGCTCGGACAGACCCGGTTGAATAGCGCCCAGCGGAGGTTCTGCATATCGGTTGGACCGATGCCCTTGGTGGAATCGGCAGCAGCGAGAACAGGAGGGTCCGGGTCCGGCTCCGGTTTGAAGTCCCAATTGTCGACGGGCGGCTTGACCGCTGGTTCCGACAGGTAGTATCCGCCCATGATGGAGCCGGAGGCGACCGTAAGAGACCCGACCAGACCTATCAGGAGAGTCCGCGTTTTCACGGTCCCACCACCCTTTGCGTAATTCGCGTGTCCCTGATCCAGAGCTCACTGCCTGCCGTCGACCCGTCGTTGCCTATGCGGAAAGTTCCGTTGCCGTTTCGAATGCAGCCGGTTTGCCACGCCGAGCAGGTCCCATCCCAGCAGACCCTGAAATCCCCGCCAGCCGTGTGCTGGAATACCGCCGTGTGCTCGGTATTGACCGTGTAAGCGGCAGCGACCGTCTTTGTTTTCAGCACCCCTGCGGAATTGTAGCAATCGAAGGTGGCCACCGAGTTGCTCAGGTATCCGATCACGGCGTTGTTGTCCCCCGACGTCCCGTTGTCTCGAATCAAGTACCTGACAGTCGCCGCTGAGTCGGCGATTCTAGACCGGACCTTCATGCTGACAGTCCAACTTCCAACCGTGATCGGAGTCTTCTCGTAGCTGGCTGCGGCCATCGAGCAGGTACAGTCCAAGTCACTGTCACAGAAGCAACCTGCATCCGTAGGCCAGGAAGACGAAAGGCCCATGGCCGCATCAACGTAAGAGGTGCAGCCGCCATCACAGGTTTCTTGCCAAACGAGACGCCAAGATTGCGTACCGGCCGCCCAGGATGCGGCCGGATATCGATTGCCAATCGCAGCCCAAGTTGTTGCCAAGTTTGCAGGCGCAGTTATATTAGTGTCGGTTTGCGCTCCGGTACAGTTGTTAGCGGCTGTGAACTGTTCTATATATAAATTGCTGATACTTGTTCCTATGGATTTCTTTGCGTATACAGAGGCATAGAAATCAGCACCAATCCCGGCGGTATTGCAACCAGACTTGAGCGCACCAACCGAATCGGTGCCAGTCAAAACTGTTTGCACCGATCTGAATCCTTCGGCTCTGGTACTTATGGCAGTGTCAATTGCGCTCGTCCCGGCCCCCGGGGTCTCAACGACAGTCCATCCGAGTGGTTCACCCGAAGATACTGACTCGAATCCACCTCTGTGTACCAGGTTGACATACGGCCCGCCGAAATATCCGCCATAAACTCCGACTCGATTTGAACCTGGAACATTTCCTGTCATAAAAGGTTCAGTTCCAGAGTCTGACGTGGCTCTCATAGTTGAATAAGGGCTTACAGAGACCACGCTGAGAGGCGATTGAAACGTATTCGACGTTCCGCGCCACTGTGTGAACATCTGGTTGTATTGCGCCGTAGTCATAACAACATTATTCCAAAAAACTGCATGATGAACTCTTCCGGCCGCTCCCGATGATGGAGCACCGATAATGCAATCCCCGTTTGAATTGAAAGGTGGCCCCTCACTATTATTAGTGGTAGCTGAAGAGCCATTTGACCAGATCGTTGCGGTATTTACTGCCCCGGGAGCCGAATAAGTGTAAGCCACACAAATAAACACTTGCGAAAACAAAGGGTACCCACCAGCTATTCCCGGGCCGGTAGTGGTAGATGTCCCATCGTCACTTACCCTAAGATATAGGTCTCCGGCACTGGTCGCGTATAAATACCACGTTCTCTGATTTCCAGCTGATGTATACTTTGAGAAAATAAAATTGTTTGCCCCTGGATAGTAGTCAGCAGAAAAAATGACGCAAGCTGAAAAACTCCCGGCGGGCTCCAAAGCCGCGCTGCAATTCGCGTCAGTGGCGTACCAGTAATTATTGCTCTGAATCCTATGAGCGTAGCCTTGACTCCCATCGATTCCCGAAGGCCAAGTGCCATCAGTGACGCGGGTAACGGTCCCAGTTTTAGTAAAATTGAATCCACCTATCTCTGGGGTGATAGTGGTTCCAGCCGCTTGGTCGAACGAACAAGAGAAAGTCGGGACCCCAGGGATATTCCAGTCGACCAGTCCGCTGGAGGACATGGGCCGCAGGGAGGCCGCCCTTTCGCCCTCTCCCCGCGGCTGGTCGAGGACCTCGATCGGAAAGGTGAACAAAAGCGCGAGGAGAAGACTCGGCATGATTGCCTCAGATTCTGGAAACGGAGAACTTGAGGTATTGGACCCTAGCCCCGGTTACAACCGTCGAGGCAATCGCCGCACATTTCCGCGTCGCGCAAACCCCGTAGGAACTCTCGACGCAGTCGAACATGAACGGCCCAGTACACATCCCCTCCGGGACGATCAAGGAGTGCCCGCCGTCCGAGGGAGTCGCTGTCGGGTTAGCGCCGCACAGGATGTAAGCGGTGTTTCCGAAAGCGCAGATCTTGTAGTAGCTGCTCTTCACGTCCGGGAGGGTATACGGAACCGACGTCCCGGTGAGATCCTTGACCTGCCCGGTGAGGTCGTCGTCGAATCGGAAATAGGGAGGGCTCGATACGCTCGGCTGCGCGTTCGACTCCTTCTGGGAGAAGACCAGAGCGCACAAGGACGCGACGAGACCTGCGAGAACGATCGTGAGGATCCGGTTCATGGGTCTTTTCCTCCAGTTACTCTACCGTTTTTTGGTTGCGGTCGGTGGGCAATTGAGCCCGCTTGTCACGATTGTAAGCACTCGCAAGGCGATTCAAAGAGCCAGGCTTCGCCCTCAGTTGCTTGTCCTGCAAAACGACCCCGACTTCTTTAGCAGCAAAAGAATTGTCTGCCGCCGATATTAGATCGGAATCGAGCCCGACTCCAAGCATCGCGAGCTGGAGCTTGAACCTGCGGTCGATGATCCCGCCCTTCTGTGCCCGTTCGGAGATCTGGAATGCAACCTGCTGGACCATCTTCTCATATGACTCAGGGAAGATATGCTGCGCCGTCTCGACCATCTGGGGAGTCAGTGTGCCTCGGGACATCCGCTCCATGAGCACGGGCAGGCCCTTGAAGGCGACGTCGACCCGGTCGAACCAGGAACGGATCTCGTTGCTCGAGACCCGGGGCTTTTGACCGCTGATGATCTGCTGCGGACTGATCGTGGCCATCAACGGGGCCTTCTCTCGGAGATGGATAAAGGCCCTCGTGGCTGTCGCCGAGATCTGGGTCATGAGGGCGGGCGAGGCGTTCGCGATGTTTGAGAACTTTTCCTGCATCGCTCGCACAAAGGTCTCCGGGTCGGAACTCTGTTCGATCGAATGCAGAGCTCGGTCGAAGGCCTTCTGGATGTCCTCTCCCTGCCCGAGCTTGCTCGGGGACTTCCGCCGCTCGTGCGACCCCTCGGAGAAGGCCTCCCATGCCATCCTCTGGGCCGTCCTAGCCCCCTGTTCTCCGACGGCCGTCACGGTCCCCTTGACGGCACTCGCGACGACCTTTGCCACCCGGCTCTCGAGAACTGTTTCGGCTGCTCGAGCAGAGATGGCGGCGGCACGAGCGGCGAGCATGGGTCCAATGACGGCGCCCCCAAGGCCTGCCCCGAGCCAGGGGGGAATCCCAACGATCTCCGCGCCCTTGTAGCCGATGTAGCCTCCGACCATCGGGGCGATTTTCCCCGCTCCGCCCTTCTCGAAAGCCCCTGCGAGCTGCCCGATCTTCCCGGGGAAGCCCTTCAGCATGTTGAGGAGCGCCGACGTCTCTGCCGCAGGTGTTGGTGCCCCTCCAAACGGTAGACCTTCCGACCCCAGCGGAATGGCGGGTCCCGGGATTGGTGTCGTCGGATTGGTCGGCAGGGTAGGGTAGGCAGTCGGGTCGATGGCCTTGGCCGGGGGGGCGCCCGGGATTGCCGGCTCGGGGGCAGCCTCGAGGATAGCCTGCCCAGGGACCGGCTCGGGGGCCACAGGCGCAGGCTCAGCCGACATCGGGGGAGGAGCCTCGTCTATCGTCTTCTGCGCGTTCTTGAGGTCAGCCTCGGCCTGTTTGATCTTGTACTTGATTCTAGCCCTGGGGTTTTTACCCTTCGCCTGGGTGAGTTCCTGCCTGTACCCTTCGAGATCATTTGCCCTTTTCTCGAGCACCACGCGGGCCTCTTCTACCGAGACCTCAGACTCTACCCTCTTAGTCAAGTTCCCGAAATGCTTGAGCTTCTGAAAGGAGATGTCCTTCTGGGCTCTGATCTGCGCCTTGAGATCCTTGGTCCGATCAGGACTGAGCCCCGGCGTCTCGAGCTCCAGCTTGAGGGACGACTCCCTCCGCCAGGCCTTGTCCCGCGCCGTCCAAGTGTCGGCGAGGTCATCCAGTACGTGGGCCGGCGCCTTGGGGTACTTCGTCGCGAAGTCCTGGCGGATCTTGGCCAGCTCGCCGCCCGAGACGGGCAGGCCCGCGTGCTTTTCCATCGCCAAGGCCCGCTCTTCGGTCGCGTCAGCCAATCTCGACTTCGCGGCGACGAGCTTCCGCTGCATCTTCCGCCGATAGTCTGGGGTCCTGGCGGAATCTATTTCCGCCAGGAACTCGGCGACTGTTTCTTGGGCCTCGTCAAATTTGTCCTGCGCAGCCTTGAGACGCTGGCCCGTCGGCTCGGCTGGCACAACTTCTTCTGCCGCCCCTGCCGCCTTCGCCTCCGTTGTCCCGACCTTCGCCTCGGCTGCTGTCCCGAATTCCTTGATCTTTTTGATTCTATCAGCCACGCCCGCAGCCTCGTCGAAGGCCTCGCGCTTCATGGCGTCTGCATACGACGCCTCCAACCGCTGGAGTTCATCCGTCACCTTCGCCGCCTCTGGTCCCGCGGCCTTGAAGGTCTGCTTGATCGCCTGCTCATCTGCCGCCGCCGCTGCCCCTGGCCCGCTCTGAGGCATGCCTGGCGTCGCCACTTGGCCCGGGACGGGCTCGGCGCCCAGCCCCGCGTCCCAGAACTCACCCGGGGCTTTCGGCGCAGTCATGCGGGCCCTGACGCCCTGGGCGACTTTCCTGACTCCAGAGCCGATGAGTGAGGTCCCCGCGCCGAGTACCGCGCCGGTGATCGCCCCTAGCCCGATGTGCGTCAGGATCTGCTGCGCGACTATCGGGTCACCTGTGAGGACCGGGTCACTCAAAATTGCCTGGCCCCCGCCGTAAACGGCGCCCTCGAGTCCGAGCGCAGCACCCTTGGATGCCGCCCTCCTGAGCGCCGTGTCGCCCATCCGCTTGACCAGAGCAGCTTCGAGCCTGGTCGACCCGGCGGCGAGAAGACCAGCGGGGGTCCGCGCAAGGACTCCTTTGGCGGCGCTCGCGCCCATCTTGGGCAGGATGCCCGCCCCGCCGGTTGCGAAAGCCGGAGCAACCGCACCGACGACCTCGCCGGTCGTCGACCAGCCGGGGGAGTTCTCGGAATAGGCCGAGAGCTGCTCGCCGGTCAGGATCCCGCTCTTGTTGAGTGCCCAGTCGGAGGCCCCGAAGGTCAGCCCGCGCATCGCCCCAAGAGCGAAGGCCGCGGCATCGGACTTGTTCTCGTGCAACGTCCAGACGCGATGCTCCTCGTCTGGGGTCTCGAGCCGGAACCCCTGCCGCGCCCGAGCCTGGATCTCATCCGGCCTGAACTTGACCCCGACCCGCTTTCCTTCGGGGGAGATCATCGCGAGAGTCGCGTTTTCGGCGCCCGCCCACCAGTTCCCCGTCCGAAGGGCGTCAAGGATCTGGTCCTCTTGGACCGTCCCGAGCTGCCCCTGTGCGTCCTTGAGGAGCGGCATCTACTCCTCCTCTTCTGGACTCAATTCCGGGAATCCTGATCCGGGCTTCGGTTCAAGGATATTTCCCCTTACGTTGGCCAAGACTTTATTCCTCAGCATCCTGCGGGATTGCTTCAAGACGCCGATTGATAAGCCCGCAAAGGTCTTGAAGTTCCATTTTGTCGGGTCTGGAGCTATACTCTCTATCATTTTATAGTCAAATACAGACGGAACCCCGAGCTTGTTGACCTTCTGCACATATAATTGTATTTGACTGGCGGCAGATTCTGCTAGCGTCTTCAACTTGGCATACTCGACGGGGTTCATAGTCTCCTTGCTAGCCCGACCGAGAGCTATCAGATTGCTGAATGCCGCATCTAGAAGCTTCCCATCTTCCCACTCCATGGCCGCCCTTGCCGCGTTTTCTTTTTTCGCGGGTCCTTGCGATCCGGGGAGCCATTGTAGGTCAGGGTGCTGTCCGGGCATGGTCCCTGGGGTGCCCATCTTCGAGAGGGCCGTCATCTCCATCGCCCAGGTCCCCTTCTTTGCTTCGTAGTCTGCCGTAGCTATCTGAAGCTGTATTCCGCCCCGGCGAGCAGCTGCGGAGGAGAGATGGTCCAAGGTCTTCATCCTGAAGTCTTCGGCCTTGGTCGCGACGTCGTTGCCGAGCAGTCCCAGCCGGCTTTTAGCTGTCGCGTCTTTGTAGCGCAAAGCGGCCACGTCCAGTTGCGCCGAAACCTGGTCGAACGCCATCGCCTTAGCCGCGGAATATTCCGCCTGAGCATCCTGCGTTACCGCCCGAGTCTGCGCGATGAGATTTTGTTGGACGTTGATCTTCATCCCGAGCCGATCGATGTCTGCTTTTTGCGCATCTAGATCTCGGTCGATCGCCTTGTCTATGATATCTAAAGCATAGTTCGGCTGTTTTCCTCCAGACATTATACTTCCAAAGGAACTGAGCGCAATTCCGATCGCAATTGCTATCTTCTGTCCAGTCGTCCTGTCGTTCCAGAACCGACCAGGATCCATCTTCGACGACAAGAGATTGTCCTGAAGGTCCTGTAGACCTGATATTTTAGAGCGCACGTCGGCCTTCGCCGTTTCCATCGCCTGGAGCCGGAGGTCGTCCGCTTCTTTCTGCGCTTTGATCGCCTTTTCGCGAATACGGACTTGTTCTTTGTCGAACGCTTGCTCTGCCGTAGACTTCTGCTGAATTAAGGCTGTCTTCTCAGCAGTCAGGCCACCGATCTTCAACTCAGAATCAGAAAGTCTACCCTCGTACCCCTCCATTTCCCGTGCCGCTTTTTGCGCTTCTCTGAGATTGATCCCCGGAGCATCGCCAAACATACCGCGGACGTTTAGCGTCTGCGGTATGGACGGGTCTGTAGCGGCCTGATAAGGCCTCCGTTCGCCGAGCATAGAAGGAGGGGCGCCCGGACCCGCAGCCGGTTTGTCTATGAGACCGAGCCTCCGCGCTTCACCGATCGGCATCGACTTGCCTGTCTCTTTATCCCAGTACCGGTGCCCCTCTTCCTCTGGCAATATCGGTGCCGGCTCCGAGCCGCTTCGCATAGAAGGCACGACCATTGACTCGGGAATGTTGGGGCCAATGATCGTTTCAGGGTCCATGCTTTGCGACGGATCTCCGGGGAGGGGAACGTCGGAGTTGGGATCGTAGGACTGGATCAGGGGCTCGTCCTGGTTGAGCGCCAGAAGGGGGGGAATTTCATCGGCCATGACGTCTCCTACTTTCGAGAAACGAGCAAGATGGGAGGTACGCCCTTGCTTTTAGCAAGAGCCTTTTCGAGGAGCTTCCCCTCGTCTTCGTCGTCGTCCTCGTCTTCGTCGTCTTCCTTCTTGAGACCCTTCTTCCCAGAGACGACCAAAAGCATGGGGATCTCTTTCATTTTCTGCTCTCCTATGCCAGGGCCGCCGGCTTTCCCTCTTGCGACCACTCGAATTCATCGCCCAAGCGTTCTTCTTCCCCTTCTCCCCATTGTATTACATCTCCCTTCACATCGAGCACACCTTGGTCTTGATCTTCCGGTTTCTTCTTCTGTTGCTCATTACTTCCCATAGATCCCAAGGCAGCGACCGCACCACCCAAGGCCCCCACCATTCCGAGTCTGACCTGCTCGGCGTATTGATCGCTGATCTGACTTTTCTGCCGTTCCCTAAGAACATCGCGGAATACGTTTTTCCTCGTTTGAATGTCCGCAGCTAGTTTAGCTTGCGCGTCGGATAGCCCCATTTTGAGAAGGTCAGACCTAAAGCCTTCTTGCTTTTGGGACGCGTTGGCGAAGGTGTTTATCGACTGTCCCTGCTCGATCCGCCTCTGCATCGCAGAGTGCTCTACGGCCGCCGCCGATTTGTCAGCTACTGGGCGTGCCGCCGCTAATGCAAGAGCCGCCGATTGAGAGCTGCCCGCTCTATTCGCGATTCTCTTCGACATCTCTTCGGACATCTGCGCCTGAAGGATCTGTCCCTTGATTTTGGATGCCGACTCCGACTCGCCCGACATTCTCCTCGAGAGAAGTTCGTTGATCGCGCCCCATTGCCCAGGCCTCGCCTGGGCGTACATAGATCGTGCGAATTGCTGGAAGCGATCTGTGTCTTCGGTGTCTATCCTCCCGCCGACAGCCTGATCTTCCCGCATTCTTTGTCGCTGCCTTGCCTCATACTCGGCTCGTTTCCACTTCCAGTCCATTTTAGGCTCCTGCTCGCTTCAGCTTATTCAGCCTATTGTTCATGTCGGCTACGGCGGCGGCTAGAGCGTGTACGAACCGCCCGTTATCGACTGCTTTTATCTTCCTGCCGTTTACGTCAACCTCTTTGATTATTGTCCTTCCGATTGAACTTTTTTCGAGGTCCTGTGCCATGATCCCAGTGTTCTTTGAGTCGTTGGCCTGCGGGTGCTTCTTGAACTCGTCTTTGTACTCGTATGTGTAGCCTTTTAGCGCGCCAAGGAAGTCGTTCACTTCTCCCGATTTCACGCCACTTACGTTTTGCTTGGTATTTTTATCGCTGAACATGGCGGCGATCCTGCCTACCGCCCCAGTGATGCCTCCGAAAATTCCCATTTCTCTGTCTATTCTTTGCTTGTATTCAGCCAACTTCTGATCGCGGAAGGCTTGAACCATATTTTGGTATTCCAGGTCTGCCATTCTTTTGGCATCCTCTGCGGAATACGCCATTTGGAGATACTGCAAGGCCAGCGCGTCTCGTTGGCCTTGGAACCTAGTGAGAGCCTCTTCTGCGTCTTGCATCTCGGTAGCGCGAATAGATGCGAGACGAGGCCTGCCTTCTGTCTCGAGTCTGGATCCGAAATCTTGGCCGTAACGCCTGGCCCTTTCGCCCGAGAGCCCTCGGACCGACCCTACCATTCCCTTTTGTAGGCGTTGGGTTTGCTGTAGTTGCTCTGCGAATTGTTTCTGCGATGGAGTCTCTTCCCCTCTTGCCTGGCTCCAGAGCTGCGTCTCGAGTTCACGGGTCCGCTTGTCGGTTTCCTCCTGGATCCGTCTCGCCTCGTCTATGGCAAACTGTCCCTCGTCGAATACTTGATTAGGAAACCCACCTACTTTGCCGAGTTCTCCCCTGAATTTCTTTCCAATTGCACTGTTTCTGAACTCCTCCCGCATCAACCGCTGGTATTCTTCGTCAGATACCTCTCGAGGCGGCGGCGGCGGGTCGTTCTCGCCGCGCCACGGTCCTTCCCTCATTCCCGGCCTAGGGTTGGGGTCCCTGGGCACTCCGCCGATAGGTTCGCCCATTTTAGCCGTCCTTCCCGTAAGTTCTCGCGGCAAAGTTCTTCGTTGCCAAGTGTAACTCAAGTCCGGTCAAAGTGCAGGAGTTCCCTCTCTTGTAGAACTCGCCTGAAGTCATGTCTGTCGTGAAGTTGACCGCCGTCCCGCCCGACGACAGAGAGACTTGAAAGTCGTTTGTGGTCGGGTTTACAACGTAATAAGTCGTCACCTCGGTAAGCCCCGTGCCGCCCACAAGCAAGCGGAATGAGACGGTCTCTCCGGCCGTGAGCCCGTGCGCATCCCTGTTGATCTTGTTCGTCGACTGGGTCCCGGTACAGGCAAGCCAGACCTCGTCGTCATATACCTCGACCTTGATCGCCATGCACTTCTGCCGAGCCGGCTTGATTCTCAGCAGATATGGACTGACGCTCGAGGAGCAATCAAACGTGACTGTTTGGTCATAGGTCGAAACGTAGTCTTGAGATATCTTGACGACTAGATTGTGCTGCGCCTTCCATTCTCCGATGATATCTATCCACCAAAGACGCTTGAAGGTCGCAAGGCCTTGTAAGTTGATCCAGGGGCTGACGACCTTCATCGTCATCTTCTCTTGGACCAGCTTATAGAGAGTCCCAGTCTTCCTGAGCTTCCTGTCGACCGTCGAGAAATGGACCGTGTTCAGCCCGTAGTTCCCGGCGGTTCCGACTGAGACCCCGGCGCCAAGAGAAGCGATTGACCATCGCTGGTGCTTGAAGTCGTAGATGAGGACCTTCGAGTCCACCCCCTCGAGGAATATCTTGACTGCCTGTCTCCCGAGTTCCGAGACAACCGCGACGATCTGCTTGGTCCCGAGTTCGGTGGTGACCGCGTCGCTGATGAGTTGGATGTTGGACTGCGATCCGATTACGAATATGCCCCGATCGTTTTGAAAGACTGTTCCGTAGTCGGTTTGCTTCACCGACTTCTCGTTGTTGGTGCCGGTGTCGAAGGAAATCGGCCTAGGCTCAGGCCAGGAGCCGACCCCGATGGAGTTCGGCCCATCGCCTAGGATTGAGTAGATCCTCTTCCTTCCGAACGCCAAGAGGTTGTCCCCCTGACTCCCGAATCCTAAGATATCCTCCGGCATCCGAATGGTCATCTCAGGGCAGAACTCTGGAGCAACCCCGGCGATCTTCGGCTTCGAGGGCCAGATCTCCTTCTTGTCGTCGTCATTGATCGCCCAGATGCGCCCCTGGTGCCTGAATAGAATCCTCGCAGGTGGTGGCGTGGTGTTCGAGAAAACACCGCCTGTCGTGTAGAGCTGCGGCTGCGACTCGGCTGTTATGTCGCTCATCGTGTCACTGATCGTGACCCCCGACGAGTAAACGGAATTGTACGCCTCCGCGACCCGGAAGTAGATCGTCGGAGTCGTTTGGGTGTTCCGATAGATAACTATTTTGACGTTGTTATTCCGGTATTCAGACCCTAGGGAGATCGGTCTAACCCAGAGATAGCCCTTGTCGTTCATGGTCGCCGTCAAGTCAACAGGGCTGCTGGGCTGCGAGATATGAATCTCGCCATTCCCGTCGATCCACTCGTAGGTCGCACGGTAACTGTAGGTCCCGCCCGAGAGTGCCCCTCCAGTCGGGGAAGTGATCTCTTTGATCTCCGGTGGATGCCAGTATCCGCAATCTACCGGACATCCATCAAAGGTCGCGATGAATCCTCCCCCTGCCACGTAGCCGTTGTCTAACTGGAGTCCCCTGCAGTGAGCCGACATGGTGAAGATCTTGCCAGTCGCGAAGAAATCGTTCTGGTAGTCGTTCCGATTGTAGGTGGCGTATAGTTTGTCTGCCGAGGAGTCATAATAGATCTGGCTCAGGTTCTTCTTTTGTGCGGCAACCTCTTCTGGCGCAAACCAGGCAACGGGTATCAGCTGGGTTTTGTTCCGGCCAGTCGTCACCAGAGATGCGCCGCTGTGCTCGTTCCCGATTATCAGGTACATTCGGCCGTTGATGGTCGATGCGTTCGACAGGATTATATAGTGATATATAGAAGTAGGCAGGTAGATCGTCCTGGGGACGTTGATCACTGCCTGGTCGATTACTTTCACTTGCGCGGTCAGGGCCGATGGCGTTACAACCGTCATCTCCCGAGAGACGATAATTCTGACCGAGTAGTCCTGGGTGTTGCCGCCGCCGTTCGCATAGTAGTCCTGCAGGTCCGTCGAGCCGGTGATCGTGTGGACGATGTCGGTTGCTCCGACCGTATAAAGAGTAACAGGATAGCTCGTCCTGACTGCGGTCAGATCGTTCACCAGCTTCGCAAACCTGATGTTGTTCCCATTCCTCCAGCATGCTCCGAGATCGTAGGGCGAGAACTCTATAGGAAAGACTGCGACGAAGGCATCAACCACCGTCTCGGCGATGATCAGGGTCCTGATTGGGACTGCGACAAGAGCCGCGCCTCTGGAGTACTGGCCAGCCGTCATATCTGTTGTGAAGTCCAAGATCTTGACATACTCGCCAGAACTTATGTCAGTCGTGAAGTTTACGGCAGACCCACCGAGAGTCAGCGAGATCTGAAAGTCTCCGTAGATGTATGAGCCTTTTGCGTATTGCCCAGACGTCATGTTAGTCGTGAAGTCTACGGGAGCTCCTCCGGGGGTCAGAGAGATCTGAAAGGTGTCGGTCAGCGCATTGACCACATAGTATTTGCTCAGTTCAGCTATCCCGGCCCCGCCGATGAGATTTCTGAAGACCACTTCATCTCCCGCGATGAGACCATGGCTGGTTTTGTTGATCAGGTCGCTGGAAGCTGTACCAGTGCAGTTCACCCACCATAGATCCCTGCGATTGATGACATAGTAGGCCGTCCCTGCACTTACCCCCGACCCCCCAACGAGTGAGCGGAAAAATACTATATCACCATCGTTGAGTACACTGTAGGTGCTTTTATTTATTCTGTCTGTTGAAGCTATCCCGATGCAGGCCTCCCATGACGAACTCGGCGTGATCTTGAAGTCGTTTGTGCCGGGATTCACTACGTAATAACTCGTCCCCGTGTTTATCCCTGACCCTCCGGTGATTGACCGGAAGCTGATCTCATCTCCCTCTGAGAGACCATGGCTTGTCTTGCCGATTTTGTTCGTCGACTGGGTCCCGGTACAGTCTACCCAGACCTTAAGTTCACTCGAGTAGAGATCAAACCGAGCCTGGCTTGTCGCGTTGTCTATCCTCGAGATGATCAACTGGTTGTTGTATGCGCAGCACTCCCAACCTTCCTGCGGAGAAGCGGGTGTCCCCCACCCGCCGACGCTCACGAGCCCCAGGTCAATCCAGGCAGATGCAGTCGTAGGATCCGTCTTCGAGAAATACATGCCCCAGAGCTTGGTGGCTGTTGCGCACAAGAGAATGACGTTCGAGCCAACTTCCAGAAGTCTCGTCTTGACTGCCCCGGTCAGGGTGAGGTCTGTCTGAAATCTGGTCTCAGTGGCTTTCTCGATAACCACGAGTCTGACCCTGTTGGTCAATGGGCCGACGCAGGAGTACCAACAGTAAGATGCAGTGATGGCCATCCCTGGCCATGCTATATTTGAGTTCGACTGAGAATACGATATATTATCCTGTCCGACGGGCGACCAAGTGTTGTCCCGAGAACTGTTACTTCCTAGTCTCGAAGGATCGAAGGCCTGATGGAGCTCCTCGTACTGGCAGAGTCTCGTATGCGTCTCGGGGTCGTTGTATCCTCTCTGGTCTACCACTCGTCCAGCGACGAGAAGAGAGTCCTTGAATTCTGAAATGAGATTCACACTGACGAATGACCATCCCAGGTCGCTCGCGAACTGGAACTTGTAGGGAAGATTCTGGATGCCCGGGTCCTTCGAGACCCTTCCGGTCTTGTCATAGACGATGTTCTCGGCCGTCGCGACTTGCCCCGGTTGAACCAGGAGAGGATCCGTCTCCTGATCAAGAGAGCCCCCGAGCGGCACCCGAACGATCTGCTCGGAAAGTGCATCCCGGGACTTCGTGCTGGGATATTTTCTCATGGTCCCTCAAAAAACATACAGCTTGACGATTGGACTAAGCGTCGCAGCCTGGAGCGGGATCGAAAGCGTCGGGTCGTCCGGCGCCATCGAATCCCTGAAGATATCCGTAGGCTGGTCTGTGTCGATCACAATCCATCCGACGTATTCCCTTCCAAGGCCGTGATAGACGCTTTGGGTTACTCCCGCCAGGAGCTGGAGTGGGCCGATAATCGCGCCGGACAATATCTGATTCAATGTCAACTGTGCCGTATAGTTGACAATCGAATCCTCCAGCTTTATTATCTCTGGATTGGACCTATTTGTCCTGATGAATCCCTGGACCGTTCTTTTGCCCAAGGCTTCACCCCCTGGTCCAGAGGTTGTCCCTTTGGCTGTTCCTGTCGATCTGCCGCTTTGGGTCGGAGGAGTCCCGGCCGGCCGCCATGGTGACGATCCTGGACCTCGCCATCTCCTTCCGCCTGAGTGCCGGTGACGGGTCCGACTCTTCCTTCTCGAGGGCCCGGGCGACCACGTCCGCGACGACGAACTCGGCCCACCCGTCAGGGACGTTGTAGTGGAGTTCGTCATCCGGCAGAGCCAGGTTGACCGCCTGGGGCACGTAGAAAAGGATGATCGATCCAGTCGTGTCGCTCGGCAGGATGTAGATCTCGGAGCCCGAGATCCGGTACATGGGCGTGTAGACCGCAGAGGAGCCCTCACTCATGAGGCTCGTGAAGTCCGAGAAGGTAGCCCGCCTGACCTCGGTGACGGTCCCTCCATCGCTTCTGAGGACCTTGAGGACCCTAAGCAGGTTCTCCGGGAGCACATATGTCTCGGCGCCCGAGAGGGCGATGGTCGTTTTCTTGACGAAGTAGTCCTCGAACGACTGGACGAGAAGGTCGTGGAGCTCCGCGACGGCGCAGTTGATCCAGTAGGTGAGGGTCGTATCCATCGAGCCGGCGGTCAAAAAAGTGGAGCTGGCCATGTCTGCTTGGTCTTTGATGAGCGCCTTCAGAGTCGTAAGCGTGATTCTGGCAGACATGGCCCCTCCCTCACTCCTCTTAGGTCAAGCTGTCGAAGACAGCGCAGAAGTTGATCCGGTTGTTCGCGTTGGCTGCGATGTCAGCAAGGGCCGAAGTCCAGCTGTAGAGCAGCAAGGTCCCCGGCTCTACGTAGTAGGTCAGGGTCCCGACGCCATCGCTCGAGAACGTAACCGCCGCACCACCAGCGGTCAGCGAGACCTCGAAGTCGTTCGTCCCCTTGTTGACCACGTAGTAGGGTCCTTCGCTGAGACCGGTCGGCAGGGCCGCTTGCGGATAGTAGTAGTTCGTCCCGGTCCCGTCGTCACTGATCGTCACGGCGGCGCCGCCCACGGTCAGGGAGACCTCGAAGTCGTTCGTCCCCTTGTTGACGACCCAGTAGATCTTCTCGTCCGACAATCCCGTAGGCAGAGCGCCGCCTACGTTCCGGAACCGCACGCGATCTCCATCGAGCAGGCCGTGAGAGCTCTTGTTGACCTTCTCCGTCGCGTTGGTAAAGGTACAGACGACTGGAGCGCCTTCCGTCGCGCTCAGCCGCACCTTCATCCCATCCAGGAGCCCGTGAGAGCTCTTGTTGACCTTCTCCGTCGCGTTGGTATAGGTGTTCACGACCTTCGAGACGGCGCTCGTGTAAGGCCCGACCTGGATGAAGTTGTCAGCAGCCGCGGCAAGCTGCAGCGACGCCGTGAAAGCGCGGAACCCTGGATATTTGTCGAAGGTCAGGAGGTACATCCCAACCCCGACTCTCTCGACCGAAAACCCTTTCCCGCGGATACTTGTCGCGTCGATTGCACTGGTCCCATTCGGAGCAAAAGAGCCATAGACGAAGACGAGACCAGCTTCCAGCGCGTGTGTATCGTAGGTCTGTCCGATACTCATGTCGAATCCCTTCTACCGGGTGATCGCCCGGCCCGTAACGATGAAGCTGATCCGGTCCGTCGAGGCTCCGTCTGTGAGCGTTGAACCGGCCAACGTGAAAATATCGAAGTACTTCGAAGCCTGGACGATGGGGCCGACCTGCGCCCTCAGATCCTTCGCGACTGCCGTCTGAACCGAGACGTTGACCAGATGGACGGCCTGCAGAATGTCGTCAAGGGTCACGCGGTAGGTCCCGGCCGCGGTCTGGGCCACGCTGAAGCCTCTGCCCTTTTGCGTCCCGCCTCCACTGAGAGCGGTGGGGGTGATCAGGTCGCTCGTTAACGTGAAAGTGGTCGTGCCGGTTCCAATCGCCGAAGCGGTCACCGCGCCGCCGCTGATCGCATTGATCGCGGTGACCGCCTGCGCCAACGTGGTTGACGCCGCGACGTAAGTCAGAGTTGTTTTCGGAGCCGCGTAGACAGCCGAGAGAGCGCCGCCCTCTTCTGTGTCGAAAGTGAGCGCGTCGCCAGCAGCCCCGACGAATGGCGCCTTGGCCGTGATGACCAGGCGGTTCGCCGGGGTCCCGCTGGCAAGCGTCAGGATGTAGGTTGAGAGACCGCTTGAGACTCCAGGAACAAAGGATCCTGCGACGACCCTCAGTCCAGGGTCTCGGGTCTTGACCGTGCCTCTGAGGATCGGTGGCATGGTAGAACCTCAACTCTTATTAGGGCAGGGTGATGATGCAGCCGTTCCCTGGGGCGATGTTCACGAGCTGCGGGTAGCTCAGGCCGCGAGCCTCGAAGGCGTCCGCGTCGGACCTTTGCTTCCAGGTCGACCCGTTGTCGAAGGTGTCGAACCCGACCAGGTCCCCGAGGCTCTCGAGAACGAAGTCGGCCGGATCGTAGGCCCAGCAGTAGTCGTGCGGGCAGTGGCGATCCGCGAACACGTTGACGTCGCCGGTGTTGGTGTGAACAGCAACAGCCTTGTAGCCGATATCGGCGATGGCTTTCCCTGCCGCGTTGATTGCCTGCAGCTGGACGCGCTCGTAGCTCGTCTTCGAGCCGATCTCTTTGATGAACGCGGTCCACTTGCGCCAGCCCATCACGACGTTCTTGGGCGCTCCGCCCATCTCTCCGGCGAGGGAGCAACCGTCGATGATCGCCTCCTCGATCGAGCCATAGGCCGAGGCGTCGATGCGGGTTCCACCGAGCATCGAGTCGGCAGTCCGATCGACCCCGAAGAATGCCGCGGACGAGGGCGCAGACGCCGGGCACCACTCCAAGAGACCCGACATGCAGAGGTTGGCGCTCGCATACTGATCTCCCGAGCGGGCGAGGTAATCATAGGGCACGACGGTCGTAGAGGCGTAGATGTCGTTGAACGTGAGCACCCCGGTGTTCCGATTGACGCCTGTAATGACTGCCGTGTTGGTCCCGGACGCATAGAAGTCGGCCCGTATGGTCGTCATGGCCGACCCTGAGTTCTTCGAGCCACCACCGGCCCCAGCGACACAAACCATCCCGACTTCGAAGCAGGCGCTTTCGGACGGATTCACCAAGGTGATCGTGTTGGCGGTCGCGTCGACGCTCAGGATCTGAGCACGCCAGCCGCTCGCGGGGCGGAAGCAGCGGATCGAGATCGAGTCCGACAGGTGAGCGAGGATCGCATCCGCGCAAGCCCTGACCGAGTCTGCCAGGCCCTCGACCATGCCCCCGGCGACTCCGGCGCGAACTGCCTTGCCTTCGATCCGGCCGATCGCGTAGTCCTGGGCGGGGGTGCTCTCCCAGGCCTCGTACTTCGGCGGCGCGTAGTTCGTCTGAGCCGCCGAGAACAACGCGGCGCCAGTCGTTCCGTTGCCGTACTTGATCGGGTAGTCGTTGCGTTTGCCGACGACCTTCTTCTTCGGCAGGGTCCCCAGGAACGGGCGGTCTTTGTAGGTCAGGTCGCGGTACTGATGGTAGATCACCTTCATCGCCGCATCGAGAGCGGAGATGCTTGCGTTGGTGCCCATGGGCTCCCTTTCACGCAGACGAGATCGCGGCCCTCATGGCTTCCGCCATCTTTCGGCGAGTCTCTTCTGCTTCTTGCAGAGGCGACAATGGCTCCTTGCGCTCCTCTGCTTCGGGTTTGTCTTTTCGCGGCGCCGGAGGTTTCTTCCCGTTCGTCGGCTTGGGGGGCGCTGGCACGAAGCCAATCAGCTCTCCCGCCTCCTCCGCCTGTTCTCTGAGCTCCTTCAGAATCTGCGCATGGGCGGCTTTCGCCGCCTCTTCTGGGTCCATGATGCCCCCTCCCGCTTGCGCTTGGGTTGAGGCGATCTGCATCGCGACAGCGGACCCGTTCAGCCTCTGGAACACCTTGAATTGCTTTTCTCCAAGGCCCTTCGCTGCTCGCTCGACGTTCGCCACGTACTCCGAAATCATTCGCTGACTCTCCCGCTCCTCCACCTCTCGCTTCGACTCGTGCTGGTTTTTCTCCAGCTCTTCGATCTTCTGGCGGAGTTTTCGGACTTCTGGGTCCACCCGGGCTGGTTGAGTCGCGCCGTCACCAGCCTGCCTGGCCTTCACTCGCTCTTGCCAGGCGCGGAGCCCATCGTCTCCGAGTAAGCGGTCGAGGTAAGCGATCGGATCTTTGTGCCACGTCTCGACGAAGCTCTTAACTTCCTTGAGCTGATCGATCTCTTTTCTGAGTTCCTTGCCTTCGCCGGCGCCCGCCTCGAGCTCCTTGACCTTCCTCTTGAGCTCGAGGTTCTCCTTGTTCCTGGCCACCAGGCTCTGCCAGGAACGCTCGGGAAGCTCGTCCTGGGCCTCTGCCTTAGGCGGCTCCTCTGCGGCCTTCTCGGGGGCCGGGGGCGTCTCTGCCGGGGCTTCTGCGGTTTCCTTCGCTTCCGCGGCCTCCGGCGCCGCCGCCTCTGGAACTACTTCTTCTTCCCGCCCTTTTTCTTGCTGCCGCACGGCATCGGTTTCCACTCCTTTTTCAAGGGTCGCCTTCATGGCGTTGACCATCTCGGTCTTGATGTCCGCTTCGTCTGCCATTCTACGCTCCCGGGCCCATCGCTTCGTCGGGGCCCATCGCTGGGGGTTGTCCGGGCATAGCCCCGGGTTGCACGGCTCCGCTCAATCCGCCCATGAGCGGCATCGAGGGAGGCGGCGGCAAAAGAACCTTCGCTTGGGCGAGCCAAGCTCGGAATGCTTCCAAGATCTCCACGTCCTCTTCGATCAGTTGCGCGTCCAGATAGGCCGCAGTCATCTGCTCGAGGGTCTCGGGCGTGATAATCGCGGGGTCAGGCGGGTCGACTGTGTCGCCATTCAGGATCTTGCCGATCACCCGCTCCACGATCTTCCGCCGCACGTTGATCCCCCGCATGATTGCCCTCATGTCGGGGTGGTCGAAGTTCTCGAGCAGGTGGTTCGCAATCTCCTGGTTGACCTCCGAGAGCTCGAGGATGTTCTGCAGCTGGAACGCCGGCGACCCGGTCAAGAGCGGGACGGGCCAGGCCTGGATCACGTAGGCGTCCTCGTCCAGCGCGACCTCCCCCCAGGAGATCTCGGCGAGCTCGTCCCCAAGGGGGTAGCGGACCACGACCTCGTCACCGCGATCGGCTACACGCCGCGCAGCCCTGCAGATCTCTCTGCAAACGGCCAGATGGGCCTCGGTATAGTCAAGCCCGATCGCTTGTAGCCTGGTAGACTGAATTCCGGCGTATTCACGAATTGCGGCGCCAGAGCGAAGCCCCGCGACCTCAGACCTCGCAGACGTCGCCCTAAGCTGCGACAGGCCGGCGAGTTCGAAGCCGCGGGAGAAAAGGCGATCGACCTGATCGTAGTACTGCGCGTGAATGGGCGCCTGATTGATAACGATCGGAGGCTGGTCGCCCGTGTACTCCACCACTGCGAATTCGTCGTTGTTGAGTGTGTTCTCATTTATCTTGGTTGCAGTGTTGCAATATATTTTTGTCGCCGCTGCGTTTGTGTGACGTTGTATTTTCGCGAGCAGGAGATTGAGCTCCAGCTGAACTGGCCCAACCCTCTCCCCGATCCCGCAGCCTCGCATGCCCCGAGTCGCCTTCGTCCAGAACAACGGCACAAGCGGGAAGGTCTGCTCGTTCCAATCGTCCTCGCTTACGATCCCTGAATCGCAAATCACTACGTCGAGACCGTTCTTGCCGCCGGCGTAGGTTGGCAGGTGCCATGACTCGATGAAGCCGACCGGATCAATGACCGACTCGCCGTGCTCCCCGTCGCTGAAGATCTTCTTCGCCGACTTGATCGCCTCTTTCGCCTTCGTTCCCGCGAATCGTTGAAGGGCCTCTTCCCTGTCGAGTTCGAAATACCGCGACATGCTGCGAGGGGCCCTGCCCTCGGCATCTCGATCGTCGAAGAAGATGCACCACGGGAAGACCCGCTCGAGCGCAATCGCGACGCCTTCCAGCGTCTCCTTCTCGACTATCGCAATCCAACCGTCGCCAAAAAGCGCGGCGTCTCTCAGCCACTCTCTCCCGAGCGAATAGGCGCGATTGAGATAGTAGACCCCGTCGCAGAATTGGGTCAGCTTCTCGCCCATGAGGCGGTCGCGATATCGGCCCCCTCGAGTGATGAACTTGGCCCTCGGTTCGGACGTCCCGGCCACTTCGCTTTCGCAGGTCTCGATGATCGAACCGATGATGTTCCACTTGAGTTGCTCGGGGTCCATCATGAGCTCTTGCTGAGAAACGTCGAAAAGGGCCCCGTGGTATCGATTGGTCGCGAGCTTCAGATTCTTCAGGCAGTCGTCTTCCCACGCGAGGCGGTTCTGTCTGATCGCGAGAATATTGGTGATGATCGCTCTCTGAAGGTCATCGCCTTTCAGTGTCCACCAATTTCTCGTGTGAAAATTCATTCAGTGCCCCGCGTGAAATATCTCTACCTCGTTTGAATATGCTCCCGCATTCACGAGCACGATTTCATAGATCACGTCGACGTCCTGAACCAAAAGAAGCTTGCCGCTCTTGATCTCGATGTCAGCGGTCGCGCCGTTGAGATTCATATACTGAAGCCTGACTGCGCCTTGCCCTTTGTTCTTGACCAACAAGAGATCAGAAGTCTCGGTCGGGAAGATTAGGTTAAAGGGCGAATTATAGGAAAATATAGTTTGGCTGGTGGAAGCACCAATCACGATCGGGTAGTCGTAATAGTAAGCCGCAGCGTTCGAGTAAGGCGAGAAATTGCTCTGCGTGACGACCTCCTCGTCCTTGTTCCGATAGACGACCTTCAACCCCGCTGTGAAGCTCACGACGAATACCCCCAAAACGATATATCAACGAGCGCGGTTCCGCCGATTGCTTTGATCACCACAACCTCGCCAAGGTACGGCGACTCGACGCCACCACCTGCGAGGATTCTATGCGGATCGGGAATGACCGCGAGACCTCCGTTTGCCGGGATTGTGGTTACGAGGTCCCCCGTGCCGTTGTTCCATTCGACTGTAACTGTTCCAGTTGTGGCATTGTTCTGGACAACAAGATACTCTGGAGAATGCCCCTTGAACTGCTTGAAGTTGTAGGCCAGGCCACTTGAGGAAGTGAGATTCTTGGAGGTCTGCAGGAGGAGGGGGTTCTCAGAGTCGATGCGCAGCGACTCTATGCGATGCGAGATCATGTCGGCTGCGAGATAACCGTAGGTTAGGTCGACCCGCGCCTCTATGGAGTTCCGCTGCATGCTTGATTGGATCCACACCTAGATCCCTGTGTCAATAATTCTTTTTCCGAATCTGCCGAAGTCGTCGCGCAAGCATGAGTTCATCCTCCGACGGGATCATGGGCTTCTGGGTCTTCTCAGCGAAGAGGCTCAGGTATCGCCAGCTGTAAAGCCAGGCGTCCGCGAGGCCCTGCGGTTGCCCCGAGTCGTGTTCCTTTTTCCGCTCTTCGTCCCATTCGAGCGAGCGCAATTGCTGGGCCGTCTTCGGGAGGACCTTGACGACTCCGCGCCCAAAAGCATCGTTCCCGAGGATCAGGTAGTCCCGCTTGTTCGTTTTCTCGGTCGCGCTCGAGGGCAGGTGAAACCGCTGCTGGATCTCCCGGTTCATGTTCGCGCCGCCGCCGGACGGGTCGACGACCGTCATCTCGATCCTGGTTTTGACATTGGCCGGCGTGCAACCGGGGGCCGGGAACTTCAGGTAGATGGATTTTGCATGCTCGATGATGTCCGAGAGGCTCATCCTGGTTTGCGCGTGTTCGTAGACCTGCCGGATCTTCCCATCGAGGAGCGCGTTGACGACAAAGGCCGCCTCCTCGGTAAACCCGAGGTCGATTGAGGCTACAAGTCGAGCTGCATCCCAGTTCCATTTCTCCTCGAGGGAGACGATCGCCCCGTCGGGGACCTTGAAAATCGCCTTCGAGAGATCTTCGATCCACTCTCCGAACCACTCGCGCCTGACCTTCGGATCGTCGAGGGAGAAGCCCTTCCCGAGGATTTCCACCTGGACATAGCCCCTGGCGAACTTTTGCCAGTCTTCGCCCGCCGCCGCGATGTGAGCCCAGGCCGGGAAGCGCGGATTGTCGACCTGGTTCCAGGACCAGAGGCTCCAACCCGGGCTCGCCCCGCTCGAGGCCTCGAACCAGCGGCCATGTTTGCGGGCCCCCGGCGTCCCGGTCATCCAGAGCTGGCCCTTGGTGTCCATCAACGCCGGCGCGAAGACCTCGTCGAGGGTGTACGCGAGGATTTCTTCCCTGACGTCTTGGCACTCGTCTATCACGGCCAGGTCGAATCGAAACCCCTTCAGCTTCTTGGCGTCCTTGATTGTCGGGATGCCGGCGAGCCAGACGCGGCTCTTGTTAGGGAACCGCAGGATGAGGTCGTTGTGGTTCGCCCGCAGGGGAATCGAAAGCTCCTCCGCGATGTCGAGCATCTCATCCCAGACGAGCTTCTTGATGTGCTCTCTCGTGTCGGTCACGATCGCGATATCAGAATCCGGCCTGGAGTGCGCCATCAAGAGAATCCCGCGGACCAGCATCCAGGTCTTCCCTGCGCGTCTCGAGCAGCAGGCGACCTTGCTCCGCGCCGTCGAGTCGATGAAGTCCTTCTGCTTCTCGATGAGCTGGTCACGCAGGGCCTTGGTTACGTCCTTTTGGGCTTTGCGTCGAAGCCACTCTTTGAGAAGAACTGCTCTACGGGCCGACCCGTGATCAGGCAGGAGTCTCACTTGTCTTTTTGCTTTCCTACATATTCAGCGAATTTAGAATCGCTCTCCGCGAGAAGCTTCTCGACCTCCTCGTCCGAGAGCTCGTCGAGGTCGACCTCCTCGCCCTTCTTCCGGCCTCTCTTGGGTCGCTCGTTGTCCCGGAGATAGGACTTCGCCAGTTGCCCGAGGGCGCAATAGGCGCTGCGCTGGTCGAACTCGTTGAGGGAGACCTCCATCAACCGCTTCCGAATGAACATGCGGATCTTCGCTCTCGCCGACCTGACCGCCTGCCCCACCTCCGGGTCTCTCTTGCAGAGCCCCTCGATGTCCTCTTCGGTGCAGTTGTAGAGATCGCCGAGGTCCTGGATCGTCGCGCCGGCGTTGGCGTCGTCGATGATGCCGATCCGCTCCTGGTCAGTGAACTCTTTCAAGTCACTCCTCCCAGGCCCCGGCAAGAGCCTCCACCCGCCGCTTGCAGTGGTCGAGGAAGAACCCGCCCGCCCGGGTCATGTGCGCAACGAACAGTGGGCCCTCGGGGAAAAGCTCCTGCACGAGGCTCATCCCGATCCCCCTGCGGCGGAAGTCGCGCTTCACGTAGACGAAGTGCAGCGCCGGCGGCATCCCGCCTCCGATCGCCCAGCCGATCGCCAGGCCTCCGGTATCGGCCACGATGGCCCGGCCCTCCTTGAGCATCTTCTCCGCGACCGTGTGCAGCCTCTGCGCGAATTGCGGCGCCGGCCGCCTCTGCCGCTTGTTCTTCCTCCTATCGTAGTCGCCCGAGACGCTTCTAATAAAGCTATTATAGATGAGAGGATGGTGCTCTTCGGTCGCTGCAATTAGACTAATATCTATCATTACTTTTTCTTCTTCGGCCACTGGGGAACATCGAGCGTCGCTGCTAGGTCTTTCAGGAGCGACGCAGCCCTGGCCTTGTTCGCTTCGTTCAGCCGCTGGTGAAACTCGGTGCAGACGTAGACCGTCACGGGCCCCGCCACGCTGGTCATGGAGATCGAGTGAGTCGGAGTTCCTTTCGAGCCGCAAATTTCACACATCAGATACCCCCTAACGCTTGAACCGCTTGTAGAGTTGAATTCCAGGAAGGCCCGCAGAGCCGTTCCTTCTGCTGCTGCCGGCACCAGTAAATCATCGGCTTTCCGGTGGTGAGATTCAGGAAGCCGGGTGACAGCGAACCGATGCCTCCGACTGGGCCGTTGCACGGCCAGTATTCGCAACCGTTCGGAGCGGAGAGCCTCGTCGAACTCTTGTGCCCGAAAACGTGAGGGTCGGTGCAGGTGAAGACGGTGATCGCCCGCTTCCCCAGCGGAGAACTCGCGGCGATATGCGCGAAGACCGACTCACCGAGGATCGCCGCGCTGACCCGGCGGGAGAAGAGCAACGCCGCCGTGTCCCGGAGCGGCATTCCGAGCGCGCTCGTCGCCCAGGGGATTCTCTCTTCGTCGCTCGAGCCGATTTGGACGAAGGTCGCGGCGAACTCCGGCTTCGCCCCGACGTTCCACCTCTTCGCGCCGAAGCAAGTCTTGGTCGGCCAGTGGACCAAGACCACCGGGCCCGGAGGGAACTGCTCGAACCAGCGGTTCGCCGCTCCGACTTCGCCGACCGTCGGCCTGTAGACTGGGACGGCGTCCGCGTCGACCTCGACCCCGTGGATGTTCGCGACGATTTGGACCAGCGTTCGTCGATCCTCGCCAATGCCCGCCCAGCCGTCGTAGGGATGCGACCCGCTCCAGCGCTTGATTTCCCAGGCCCCCGAGCGAACCTCCATCCAGATCCTGCGCCCATCGTTGCGCCAGTCGGCCTGCGGTCTGAGCGAAAGGAGTTCGATGCCGGGGGTCCCCGCGAGCATCTCCGGGTGGCCGGCGAGGACAACGACGAGCTCGTTCCTGTGAACCAGAACTTCCAGAAGGGGCCCGTGGCAAAGGACGTCGCCGGCGCCTCCCTGAGCGACAATGACGGTGGTTTGCTGCTTCCGGGTCTTTGGTGGCATCGCGACAGCCTCCCCTCGCTCTGCAGCGAGCTTGCCCGCACTTCTCCTCGAGGTCAAGAAGATCCTCCGTTCCTGCCCTCACGGAAGGGCACGACCGACCTGGTCCTCTCAGCCTCCTTCAGCGCGGCGGAGAAGTCGCTGGCACTGAGGGCACCAAGGTGCTCCGCACTGAGAGCGCCCAGTTCCGCCGGCGGCACACCGACCAGTTCCAAGCTTGCAACGGCTCGTGACAGACGTCGAACTCCAGCGCGTGCTGTCTTATCCTGCTGGTCTGCTGTTAAGCCCGACACGCGACCATCATGGATCGCGTGCGCGGGCGTTTTCATTTTCCTTTTAATATATTCTGGGTGATCAAAACTTCGCCCCCGGTGGCAGGGGGGGGTGATCAAAACTTCGCCCCCGGGGTGATCAAAACTTCGCCCCTTGTCCAAAGGGGTGATCAAAACTTCGCCCCTTTCCAAAGGGGTGATCAAAACTTCACCCCTTGTGGGCGTATCTTCCTGATTTGTCTCGGGGTCACCGGGAGAGAAAATCTCATAATACGATTTGTTGCCGGAGCGCCGTACTGCACGTAGCAGTTGTTTCCGTATGAGTGCTGCCCGCGCTAACTGAACTACTCTCCTGGATAGCTTTGTCTTCTCACATAGGCGGGCGATACTGGGCCAGCACTCCACCCCCGGTTTGGCGTGTAGTCGCATAGCCAATAGGACCGCGAATTGGGACCCGGATAGGCCAGCCTCCATCATCGAGTCGAATTCGGCCTCGTGTATGACCAGGAACTGTCCGGCGTCGGGTGCCCGCTTGCGGGGTCCTCGAGGGTGGCCCTCGGCCTTCGCTCGCAACCCCTCGACGGCCTCTTTTGAGCCCTTCCGCGGGCTCATCGTTCATCCTCAATGGTTGCTAAGGCCTCTATTGGAGTGATTGACTCTTTACACTTCCAACAGGCCCAGATGGTGTCGCCCGCAGCCGTCACCTTGGGGTCGCAGATATACCCCAGCCTACCATGGTGATGCACCACTCTCAGATAGTCGTCTTCCTTTCGGCAAGTCCACCAAACTGGATTAGGTTTTTCTGCCCTAGACATGGGCTCCCCTCTTTGTTTGTATCTATATTCTATACTTCCTCTGGTTTTATTGTTTGTCTTCTGGCGGCTTCCATCCACCCCGCGCAATCTATCCACCTCAGCCGTTTGCCCGCCTCTGCGGCCTTTTCGAGGTATCGCTTCCCGAGTTCATTCTCGCCGACAAGTTTTTTGACGCCTGGCCAGGCCTTCCGTAGGCGCTTCGCGAGCTCACTATCTTGGACGATGCACCGAGGGTAGGGTTTTCCGGGGCCCGCCCAGGGACTTTCGAAGGCCAGCCACAGGAGACCCGGGGCCGGTGGCGACAGATTCTCTTGTTCTTCTCCCGCCAATGGGACCTCCGAGGGTTTTTTGAAGTTATTCTTGACACCGGTAGAAAGTCAACCTAATAAGAGACAGGAGGATCACAATGGAGACAAGAGAGCAGAGGATTGAATGGCTGAAGAAACAAGCTTTCGAACTAGGACTGAAAGTGGTAAAAAGCCCGAGACTGGAAGCGAGCGTTAGTAGAGAAGCGTTTGAAGATTTATTTAAGGCCTACGCCGATATGGACATCCGAGTAACGGCCATAATGCGGAAGGGGAAGATCGAGCGGCTGCAGGTTGGGCGGTTCTTGCAGGAGTCACCCGAGACGAAGCAACGACGGATCGCGTCCGCGAAGGCACGCTGGGCGCGGGCCAGAGAGGCTGAGGCGAACTTCGAAGGTTAGAGCCAACGGGGGCCCCCCGGTTCAACCCATTCCCCCGGGTCCGGGAGGCCTCCAGAGGCTCCTTTACAAGGGACCATCCAATGACCGAGCATCGGTTCTACCCAGAACCCCGTGGCGACTTCGTTCATGTGAGGGTCTTCTCGGGCCCCGAGGGCCGCGGCGTCTGTAACGGCAAGCTCATCTTCTCCCGGGAGGAGTGGGAGAGCTTCAAAAGGGGCGTGAAGGTCGGGAAGCACTTCATGGACGAGATCTGGGAAGGCAACGAAGAGGAAACGGCAGAGCCATGAGCGAATCTGAAATCTTAGTAACAATCTCAATTCCCGGGCACAGGATACGCGCTGAACAGAGTGGCAGTCATGTCATTTGCAGGGTTTTTTCTGGACCGGACGGGAAAAGCGTATTCAACGGGGCTCTCATCTTCGCGCCGAAGGAGTGGGAGTCGTTCAGGCAGAACTTCACCTGGTACGGGGAGAGCAGGCGATGGCCGTGAGGGCGGAGACCTGCGCTCAGTGCGGGAGCCGCCTCTTCTGGAACAACGATGGAGGCCACTGCGCGGAATGCTCGCCTAGGGCCGCAGAGCTGGTCTGGGTCGTTCACGATGAGAACCGGATGCTGAGGGAGAGGGTTGAGACGCTCCAGACTCATCACCGGGCGTTCCTGGTGCTATTGCGCGGGATCCTGGGGGAGAATGGGTGCGATTGCGACTGCGGCCACGATGTCGAAGGCCATGACGGCGACTGCGAGCGGTGCCTGGCGTGCCGCATCGAACTGGCGGCAGAGACCTTGGGGGAGCCGTGACCTTTGAGTCCTACTGCGCCGTCGCCCTCTCCTGCGTTCTGCTGGTCGTCTCCGGGCTCCTCCTGTCCCTGGTGAAACACCACCTGGCCGAGGTCGCCGCGGAGCGGCTGGTCTGGACCGGCCTCGTCGGCGGCTGGGGGCTGTTCGCCGGGCTCCTGGCTCTGACCCTTGGATCCGTGGTGGTGAGGTGCCAATGACGGAGGAGGTGCAGCGGTGAGGAAGGCCTTGCAAGATATGTGGTCCTTGCTGAAGGGCATGGCGACGACGGAGGTCTGGCTCGGGCTCATCTTGGGCGTGCTGCTCGCGCTCCTGACCTTTGGCCTCGTTGCCATCCTGAGGAGGTGCTGACATGACCGAACGGTTATGGAGGTGGGTGAAGGAGGTGCCAGAATGACCCATGGGTGCTGCGTCGACAAGATCTGCAACGAGGCGACCTGCATGCGCCTGCCAGAGGGAGTCCACTGCGGGGACTGCGCATGGTTCGGCTGGTGCGCGAAGGTGGTCGGGAAAGTCGAGGCCTCGGAGGACTGTGACTTCTTCCCGCAGCGGTTCGCTCGCACCCGCCTCGAGGCGCTCAGCGTCCCGCCCACCTGGAGGAGTAAGAAATGATGTGGCGAAGTTCTAGCTGGCACGGTTATTTCCCGCGTCTAATTGGCACGGTTGTTGTCCGCGTGTGAACCGGCACGGTTATTGCCTGTAATTTTACCAATAAAAACAACGTACTCGAACGATCCGCATTTCCGGTTAGGAGGGACCGGGG
>Ga0315295_10000570_pt1 | contig 31905 bp, 28 predicted proteins | sample YL17G14_0_MG_FD_204453 | JGI IMG/M metagenome (GOLD analysis project Ga0315295, IMG submission 204453) | Sediment microbial communities from Yellowstone Lake, YNP, Wyoming, USA - YL17G14_0 | ecosystem: Environmental > Aquatic > Freshwater > Lake > Sediment | place: USA: Wyoming | collected... | reverse complement strand
CAGTATATCGCCAGCGACTTTCAGCTGGGCATCAAAGTTGCTTCTGTCGGTGTATTCCATTTTTATCCTGCCATCAATGCTCCCCAGACTGACATTTACATCTTTCGAAAGGTTTTTAAGAATATCTTTTATTACGCCGAACCACTCGAGTGTATTGTCATATACTTTTTGCTTTAACAGCGATTTCTCTTTAAGAGTTCCGATGATAGCAGTTTTTTTGTCATCCAGTTCCGACATGGTTCAGTGATTTTAAAAATAATACTCCTCTAAATTAGCAATAATATTCATAAATAACTTTTCAAATCAATACGACCTGGCAAACAGGACACGTCTTTTTGATAGTTTCCCGGAATAAATGCATTTACCCTCCTCTTCGGGGCTGTCAAAAGGAATGCACCTGACGGTTGCCTTGGTTTCATCTTTTATTTTTTCCTCTGTTTCGGAAGTCCCATCCCAATGAGCCATTATAAATCCTCCCTGATTATCAATAATTTCAAGAAATTCGCTCCATTTATCTATATAAAATGTATTCTCAGATCTGAATTTCAATGCTTTTTTAAAAATATTTGCCTGAATATCTTCAAGCAGACATGGTATGTGCGTATTTATGTCCTTTATCGGGATGGTCTCCTTTTCAAGAGTATCCCTTCGTGCTATCTCAACGGTATTGTTTTCAATATCACGCGGACCTACAGCGATCCTGATCGGGACGCCCTTAAGCTCATAATCTGCAAACTTATAGCCCGGCTTATAATTTTCCCTGTCGTCATATTTTACCGAAATACCGGCTTTCTCCAGATCAGCTTTGATAATTTTCACTTTTTCAGAAATTTTTCCAAGCTGTTCAAATGTTTTATAGATAGGGATAATAATCACCTGAAGCGGAGCCAGACGCGGAGGCAGGATCAGTCCCTGATTATCCGAATGAGCCATTATCAGTGCCCCTACCATCCGGGTTGATAACCCCCATGAGGTTGCCCATACATAATCGAGCTTCCCTGTTTTGTCAGCAAACTGAACATCAAACGCTTTTGCAAAATTCTGCCCCAGAAAATGACTGGTCCCGGCCTGAAGGGCTTTCCCGTCCTGCATCAGGGCTTCAATTGTATATGTATCGAGTGCCCCTGCAAAACGTTCAGCTTCAGTTTTATACCCTTTTATTACAGGAAGAGCCATATAATTCTCCGCAAAATCAGCATAAACATTGATCATTTTTTCTGTTTCCTCAACAGCTTCTTCGCGCGTGGCATGCGCAGTGTGGCCCTCCTGCCAAAGAAATTCAGCAGTTCTGATAAAGAGTCTTGTACGCATTTCCCATCTTACGACATTTGCCCACTGGTTAATAAGAATAGGCAGATCGCGGTATGAGTGTACCCAGTTTTTATAAGAATTCCAGATTATTGTTTCGGAGGTGGGACGGATAATAAGCTCTTCTTCGAGTTTGGCTGACGGATCGACAACAATCCCTTTGCCATCCTCATCCATCTTAAGCCTGTAATGGGTAACAACAGCACACTCTTTTGCAAAGCCTTCAACATGAGCTGCTTCCCTGCTGAAAAATGATTTCGGAATAAACAGGGGGAAATAAGCATTGACATGACCGGTAGCTTTGAACATCTTATCAAGTTCTGCCTGAATGTGTTCCCATATAGCATAACCATAAGGTTTGATAACCATGCATCCTCTTACAGCTGAGTTTTCAGCAAGATCAGCCTTGATAACCAGATCGTTATACCATTGTGCATAATTCTCATCCCTGTTCGTTAAAAACTTCGCCATCGTTTGGTATAGTATTTGAATTATGTATTTAAACAAAAAACTGGTTCGTAAAAATAGCTAAAACTTGCAGATTAAAAAAAACGGAGATTCATCATGAAAGCAAAATATTATATCGGAATCTTTTCAGCACTTCTGCTTGCAGGCATGTCTGAAGAAGCCCAGTGTGCTGATAATATCTGTTCCGGCGATGAAGGTGCCCGTTTTAAGCCTTGTTATGAAATTTAATTGTCACTTTGATAAAAAATACTAAATTTGCTGAACAGCAAAAGGATAAAAAATATTTGGTACAAAATTTGTTAGATAGATAATTAGCAAACAAACAGAAATAATAAATAAAATGAAAGCATTGTATTACATATTCGGACTTGCACTTCTTACGCTTGCTTCCTGTTCTTCAGGGCTTTATGTAGGAACTGAATATGATGATCTGTATTATCAGGATTCAGATCAGCCCGTAACGAGAGTTAATACCCCAGCCAACCGGCAGGTTGCAGAAGGTAACCTGAAGTCCGGAGCATATTATGATAATATTTATGCAAGCGATACATTGGTATCAAAGGAATACTCCGATGCAGTTGATTATAACGACGCAAGGCTTAATGATAATTATTATAATTATTATGATAATTATTCGTATACCGGCAGATTAAACAGATTCTACGGCAATTATTTCAACCCATACTGGAGAGATCCTTTCTACTACAGCTGGTACCCTTCATTCGGCTACAGCAATTATGGCGGATTCCCTTATAGTTATGGTTATGGGTATGATCCATTCTATTACGATTACTATGATCCTTTCTACTATGGTTATGGCTATGGAGGGTTTTATAACAATTATTACTACGGGGGACTCTTTAACAGATATTACAATCCGTTCTACGGCTCCTATTACTATCCTTACTCTTATGGCGGCTATAATTCTTATTCTTTCAATGATGGGAAAAGCGTGACATACGGTAGGAGAGAAAGACCCAGCACCATGTCAACAAGATGGAGCGGTGGGGGTGTTTCTTCACCAAATGGTTCTGCAGCAAGAACAAATAGTTCTGCATCAAGAAGAGGTACTGATATTGCAACAGGTACTACCTATACAGGAAGACCCGGTTCAGGAACTCAGGCCGTTTCAAATGATTCAAGAAGGTCAACCTCCCCTGTTACAGGATCTCAAAGGGTAGTTACCGGTACAGAGAAAAGTGCAACTCAGGGAGCTGTTAAATCAGGCAGCGAAAGCATGAATGAAACTCAGTCACGCAGGCCGGCAGCTACATCTCGTCCTCAATATAATTCAGTAAACCGGACATATACTCCAAGCTACAGCAATCCAAGGATGAGTACCAGGCCATCGTATAATAATACCAGGGTAAATTCAAATGTTGACCAGTACAATAACAACACCAGAACAAACAGCAATATTAGTACATCGAGGCCAAATACGATTCAGCGTAGTAATCAGAATTCATCAGGCAGCGGAAGAAGCAATTCTTCATATTCACCTGCTCAAAGCAGATCGAGTTCTTCCTACCGGAATTCTGGAAACTATTCAGTTCCATCGAGAAGCTCAGGCAGCGGATCATATTCATCAGGATCTTCTTACAGATCATCAGGAAGTGGATCCTCCTATAGCGGCGGATCATCCGGATCAGTTTCAAGAAGCAGTTCCGGAAGCTCAGGTTCTAGCAGTAGTGGCTCTTCAGGCAGCAGGTCATCTGGCTCTTCATCCAGCGGCGGCAGAAGGTAGTTTAAAACAAAATAATACAGTTGATTTTAATTCATTCTAAATCAGAGTGCGGGGATACTCTTAAATAAAAAAAGCAAAATTCAATGAAAAAAATAGCATTCATAATAACAATAGCATTCCTGACATTCCAGGGGGTATTTGCCCAAAATGTCGATGATGCTCTGAGATATTCTCAGATCTTTTATACCGGGACAGCAAGGTTTATGTCAATGGGAGGCGCATTTACTGCACTTGGCGGGGATATGTCAACCCTGAGCCAGAACCCTGCCGGGATTGGTTTATTCAGATCATCTGAAATTTCCCTTTCACCGCAGCTTGCTCACATCAATACATCAGCCAACTTCCACGGGATCTCAAAGGATTATTTGTACAACTTCAACCTCGCCCAGGCGGGTATTGTAAGCAACGTAATTTCCGGAAACGGAACAAGCGGGCTGCTTTCTCTTAACATAGGATATTCATTCAACAAAACCAACAACCTGAACCTGTCTGGAAGGATCCAGGGAACCTCAACCACAAGCTCTATGGCTGATTATTGGGCTGATGCCAGCAACGGAACCTACTATACTGATATTACAGGCGCTGCAGGTATAGCCTATGATGCATGGATAATTGATACTATTACAGGGACAGGAGCTAAAACCTACGGAACAGTATTCTCTAATTACGGTGATAATGCAGCTTCAGACTATGGACAGAATATCAGGCGCTTAATTTCGAATGAAGGTTATACGGGGGAACATGCTTTTTCAGTAGGAGGCAACATTTCGAACAAAGTCTTCTTCGGAGCTACTCTTGGAATCAGCAGATTGAAATATACGGGACATTATGAGCATCTTGAAAAAGCTGATTATTACCTCGATTCAGGATTAAGCGATTTTACCTATACAGAACATTTTGAAAATACCGGTACCGGAATCTCACTTAAGATCGGAACAATAATCAAACCGACTGATAATATAAGATTGGGTTTTGCATTCCATTCGCCGATAATTTACAAGATCGATGAGTACTTTTATGATAATGTAAGCTCAAACTTTACTGACGATAGTCATTATGAATATGAAAATGATCCCGTAAGGTATAATTATGCGCTTACTACACCTTTCAGGGCATTGGCTGGGTTCGCATACCAGTTTAAGAAAATAGGACTGGTGAGCGTGGATTATGAGTTTGTTGATTACAGTACTGCTAGATTCTCTGAGACAGGTGATAATTATGATTACAACGATAAGAACCTTGAAATTAAGAAGAGCCTTAAACCTGCAAGCAATATACGTGTAGGCGGTGAGTTCAGGATGGACAAGTTCTACCTCAGGGGTGGCTATGGATATTATGGAAAAGTCTTTGAAATTGGAGAAGAAAATGAAGATATGTACAACAGATCAATTTCACTTGGTGTTGGATTCAGGGAACAGAATGTAAATATCGACTTCGGTTTTACTAATCTCAGGAATGATCAAAATTATATCCTTTATAATACTTATTCAGAATCAGCAATCGCCGGTCTGACAAATGCTAAGAATATGTTTACAGTGACCATGGGTTATAAATTCGGCTATTAATACTTTTAAGTATATCATTGGAGGGGCTGTATGAAGGTATAGCCCCTTTTTACTGCCTCTTCCCCCCAAAAGGGGTATGAATAGGTAACGATATATGATTTGCAAATAAAACAACATTTTTATAGAAATTTTTCAGCCTCTGGTCCCATATTGAATATCAGATCAAGTATACTTAAGCCAGGGACAAATCCATTTTGGCCGAATACCTGAATATATGGCCTGCAATTGTAACCTGATATTTCTTTAGGTGAGATTATGTACCTGAAATCCTGATCCATGGAGATGGCAGGTTTGAATGAACAAGTGTGTGTAACACACTTATTAAATCTCAGTATCCCAAGACATTTATGAAGCAGTTCATCATTAAGATCAAGAAGGAATCTGTGATTATTAAGTAATATTTTCTCAATCTGTTCAAAATAGAACTGGAAATAAGGTGATTTGCCGTAAGAAGATGTTATAGCCCTTATATGAACCTGCTGCCACCTTTTTGAATAATCAATTGTCACATCTTTTATCGGAGCCTTCAATAGACTGCCTTTCATAACAGGAACTGAAAGAACCAGAACCCCTTTAGATGCAAGTATTTTGCACCTGTTCCTGTAAGTCTGCCTGATGTAGTTTTCTTCCTGTTCAATCAGAATATTCCCGGTATTCCTGATCAGGCTGAAATATTCAACAGGCGGGAAATAAGCAGTGGAAAGAAGTATTTCGCCCGTCATAAGAACAGAATCACTTCATCTGGTTTATCATGCTTGCTGAAAATCCGGCACCGAAACCATTGTCAATATTTACCACGGTTACTCCTGATGAACAGCTTGTCAGCATCGCCAGTAACGCAGAAATACCTCCGAAGTTTGCGCCGTAGCCTACACTTGTCGGAACAGCAATTACCGGTTTGTCCACCAGTCCGCCTACAACACTGGCAAGAGCGCCTTCCATTCCTGCAATAACTATTATTACACGGCAATTCCTTATTTCAGGGAGCTTATCGACAAGGCGGTGGATACCTGCTACACCAGCATCATAAATTCTTAAGACCTTATTTCCAAGAAGTTCTGCTGTTACAGCAGCTTCTTCAGCCACAGGCATATCAGAAGTACCTGCAGTTATAACCGCAATTTTGCTTTCCGTTGATGATATCTCTTTTCGCTTAATGCTAATGATCCGTGCAACCGGGTAATATACAGCATCAGGAATTATCTCTTTTACAGATTCAAACATTTTTTCATCGGCCCTGGTACCTATTACATTATTCTCCCTTGCCGACATCACTTTGAATATCCCGATAGTCTGCTCAATTGTCTTTCCTGCACAATATACAATTTCAGGATATCCTGTACGCATCTCCCTGTGATGGTCCAACCTGGCATATCCAAGGTCAGTATAAGGGAAATTTTGCAGCACCTCAAGCGCCTCTCCAATACTTTTTTTTCCTTTTTTTACCTCTTTAAGCAGATTTTCAATTTCATCTCTGGTCATAAATGGTCAATTTCCGGATTTGAACTACCTGATCTGTATCCTTCGAGGTCCAAAGATACATATCTGAATCCGATTTTTTTCAGGTTATTAATAATAAGTTCTTTGTCAGGGTTTTGCGTAATTTTTTCAAAATACCCGGGCAGGCACTCTATTCTTGCAAGATCACCATGGATCCTCACCCTTGCTCCCGGGTAACCTTTATTCAGAAGAAAATATTCTGCCTCCTCAATCATTTTAAGAATACTTTCACTAACCTGTGTATTATATGGTATTCGGGTGAGAAGGCAGGCCATAGCGGATTTGTCCCAGACAGAGAGTCCTTCCTGTCGCAACAATTCCCTTATTTCTTTTTTGGTCAGCCCGGCTTCAAGGAGAGGACTTCTGATCTCCAGTTCATGCAATGCTTTTAAACCAGGTCTGTAATCACTTGTATCATCGGCGTTTGTACCATCAATTACATATTTGTATCCACTGTCCCCGGCAAAGGAAAGCAGTTCTGAAAAGAGAGTTTTTTTGCATGTATAACACCTGTCGACTGGGTTATTTCTGATAGTTTCAGGAAATGAGAGATCAATGATCGTGTGATTTATTCCGTATGTTTTCGCAAACTCAACGGCTTCCTCTATTTCTGTCCGGGGGATATAAGGAGTCCTGATTGTTACTCCGATCATATCAAGCTTTTTCAGAGCATTGGCCCTGTACAGCAGAAAAGAGCTGTCGACACCTCCTGAAAATGCCACAACAAATGATTTCAGTTCCTTTAATATTGTATCGAGTATTTCCCTCTTATTGTCAACCATATGCTAATGCTTATTGTGCGTCAGTAAAGACATGATGGTGTTATAAACCTCTTTCACCGGAATAGCGTTTTCAGAGGCAATTCTTTTGCATTCATCATATTCTGGTTTAACAGAAACCTCTTTGCCGTTATAAAAAGAGCGTTTGACAGTAACTTCGCCATAAACAGTACTGAGCTTCCCAAATTCCCTTGCCAGAGTATCTTTATTAAAATCAAATGTTCTGATACCCACAGTTGTTGATTCCGTAAATATAATTTCTTTTATTATGTCTTCAAGGCCCGCCTCACAGATCACTTTTAAAACCACACCCGGTCTTCCTTTCTTCATTATGATCTGGGAACAGTAAACATCCGATGCCCCGGCTTTAAATAGTCTTTCAGAGATATAATCGTAAAACTCAGGATTCATGTCATCGATATTCGATTCGATAAGAAGCGCCTTATGTCCGGATTCTGTTTTTGCAGCTATTTCTCCCAGTGATACTCTGAGAAGATTGGGGACTTCAGGATGGTCTATATGACCAATGCCGTATCCTGTTTTTTCTATTCTTACAGGCTGGCCGGAATAAGATCCGGTTACAAGAACAGACAAAATAGCTGCCCCGGTAGGGGTAGTTGCTTCAAAATCCACTCCTCCAGTTCTGACGGGGATTCCCTTGATTATTTCAGCTGTAGCCGGAGCAGGAACAGGTAATTTACCGTGGTCACAATTTACAAATCCGCTTCCGAGCTCCACTTCTGAAACAAATACAGCATCAGCATTCAGGGCATTGAAACAAATGGCTGCTCCTGCAATATCTATAATTGAATCTATCGCACCTACCTCATGAAAATGGACTTTTTCGACAGGAATACCATGAACAAGTGCTTCTGCTGTTGCAATCTTCATGAAAATTTTCATGCTTAGCTTTTTATCAGCATCTGAAAGTGATGACTCAGAAATTATTTTTTCGATATCTGAAAGATGCCTGTGCGCATGTTCATGAACTGTTTGTTTAACAGTAACTTTTGTTCCTGTAATGCCGTGTCTCTGGTCCTTTTCAGCAACGAGTTCCCATCCGCTAAGGTTCAGCTTATCGAGTTCACTTTTTAAATATGATAAATCTACACCAAGATCTATCATTGCACCAAGATTCATATCGCCACTGATTCCTGAAAAACAATCGTAACAAAGTACTTTCATAAAAAGGTTATGTTAATTATAGTTAAACAAACAAAAATACTTAATGTTAAAATAACAGGCTGTTTCCAAAATTTCCGCTGACCTTCAACCCCCAAGGAAGGTTTTATAAGCATTATTAAATAGGTCCCCCCAGGGGGATTCAGGGGTGTAAACAAATTGGCAGGTTTCCAGGACAGCCTCAATTCCATTGCTAATATACGATTTACATTCATAGTGGAATAATAAAAAAAAAGTCGTATTTTTCAGCACTTTTCTTGTAACGTTTAAATTAATCTGAATAATTTTTATCATGAGAAGAAGAGATTTTTTTAAAACTTCAATAGGGGCAGGGGTTGCTGCAGGAGCTGCCTTGAGTTTAGGTGGATATGAAAAGTTATGGGCGTCATCACCGGCTGGCATAAAGTATGATTTGGTTGCTGTAATGGGTGGAAATCCTGATGCTATGTTTGATCTGGGAATCCAGGAACTTGGCGGGATGGGCACATTTGTTCAGAAAGGGCAGAAGGTACTTGTAAAACCGAATATCGGATGGGATGTAGTTCCTGAGCTCGCAGCCAATACCAATCCGCTGCTTGTTAAAAGGATTATTGAGCATTGCTTTAAAGCAGGCGCTAAAGAAGTATATGTTTTTGATCATACCATGGATAACTGGGCAAACACGTACAAGAATTCCGGTATTGAGAAGACGGCAAAATCCGCCGGTGCAAAAGTTGTTCCCGGAAACTCGGAGAACTATTACCAGGAGATCGAAATTCCGGGAGGAATAAAATTGAAAAAGGCAAAGGTTCATGAAATATTGATGGATACAGACGTTTTTATAAATGTGCCGGTCCTGAAAGATCATAATTCAACAAGGATGACCGCATGTCTTAAAAACAACATGGGTCTTGTCTGGGACAGAGGGTTCTGGCATTCAAATAACCTGCATCAGTGTATTGCTGATTATGCATTGTTTGAAAAGAAACCGGCCCTGAACGTAATTGATTGTTTTAATGTGATGGTTAAACACGGCCCGCAGGGCGTATCAAAAGAGGATCTGGTTCTGATGAAATCCCTGATAATCACCACCGACTGGGTTGCAGGAGATACTGCTGCAGCAAAAATGCTTGGAGTTGATCCTCAGAAGATTGATTATATTCCTATAGCACATAAAATGGGTTTGGGGAACATGAACATTGATTCTCTGAGTATTAAGCGTATAAAAATGTAAACCATAATGACCTCTTCTTTTCTCAGAAAATTCCGGATTGGGTTTTCGGCAGTTGTTTTGGTTTGTTTTATTTTGGTTTTTGCAGACTTCAGGTCACTGATCCCTGAGAAATACATAAATTATTTAGACTATCTCCAATTTATTCCGTCTGTCATCAAATATATTCATCTCAGGACACTTGCAGCGGGCGGATGTATAGTTGTTATTTTGCTGACATTGCTTTCGGGCCGTATGTACTGCTCATTTTTGTGTCCGCTTGGTATAGGGCAGGACCTTTTCAGCAGGATAGGCGGTAAGATTAAGAAAAAGTTCAGAAGATTCGGATTTAAAAAACCTCACACAGTTTTAAGGTATTCGATTCTGGCTATAGTGCTTGGAGTTACAATTTTATCAGGTATATACCTTGTTACTCTGCTGGATCCGTACAGTATTTTCGGACGTTTCATGACTTATTTTGTTAAGCCTGTTTTCTTGATAATAAATAATTTTATAGCCGGAATACTTGGCAGATTTGATATCTACACATTAAATCACATCCAGATAAAAGGATTCGGTTTAATTGCTTATGCAGTGCCGGTTGTTTTTTTTCTGCTGGTAGGAATCCTTTCGTTCATAAAAGGAAGGCTTTACTGCAACATGATCTGCCCGGTTGGCACTTTGCTCGGTCTCATTTCGAAAGTTTCATTGTTCAGGATTAAATTTAATGAAAGCAAATGCACCCGTTGCGGCAGGTGTTCGATAGCATGCAAATCGTCATGCATTGATTTTTTGGATGATGATATTGATATAAGCCGTTGTGTTAATTGCTTCAATTGTATCAGTATTTGTTCCGAAAAAGCACTGTCGTACGGCCTGGTGAGTTCAAAAAATACGGAGCACAAGACTGACGATAGCAAGCGCAGGTTTGTCGCCGGATCATTATTGATGCTGTTTGGTATTTCGCAGTTTGCCAGAGGGCAGGAAAAAAGTGTTCCGGTCCCGAAAAAAGAATCTACTGTTAAAGAATCCAAAACTTCACCAGTCTGTCCGCCGGGAGCAGGATCGATTGCAGATTTTAATAAACTTTGCATTGCCTGTTCTCTCTGCATTACATCATGTCCTAATAATGTACTTAAGCCGGCTGTGAAACAATATGGTATTGTGGGACTGATGCAGCCTGTAATGGATTATCATCAAAGCTTTTGTACTTACAATTGTACGGTCTGTACCGAAATTTGTCCTACAAATGCTCTGAAACCCCTTTTGCTCGAAGCAAAAAAGCTGACTCAGATAGGCAAGGCAAATTTCATAAAGGATAATTGCATAGTTAAAACTGAGAAGACTGCCTGTGGTGCTTGTTCTGAAGCTTGCCCAACGAAAGCTGTTTATATGATTCCTTACGAAGGAAACCTGGTAATCCCTGAAACCAACCAGGATATTTGCATAGGTTGCGGACATTGTGAATTCGCATGTCCGGTGACTCCCTATAAGTCAATTTTTGTTGACGGGAATCCCATTCACATGGCAGCCAAGAAACCAGAAAACGAAAAATCGGAAATTACCACGCCTGTCGAATTTCCTTTCTGAAAGGATTATTAGTCTAAAAAACGCCGAAACATGATTTTTATCTGCATGAAGTATTTATAAGCAGTTAATTTTGTTGTTTAAATTCTTCCAAATTCAAATCTGCGTTTAATGAAACCATCACATATTGAACATATTGGGATCGCCGTGACAGATCTTCAGAATTCAATCAGCTTTTATGAGAAAGTATTTGGCCTGAAATGCTATAATATTGAAGAAGTAACTGATCAGAAGGTCAGAACTGCTTTTTTTATGGTTGGTCAGACAAAAATTGAATTGCTAGAGTCGACTGATCCTGAGGGTCCTATAGGAAAATTTATTGAAAAAAGAGGGGAAGGAATCCATCATATTGCATTTGCTGTTGACAATATAACTGAACAATTAAAACATGCAGAAGGAGAGGGAGTCAGGCTTATCGATGCAAAACCCAGGAAAGGTGCCGAGGGACTTGACATCGCTTTCCTGCATCCGAAATCGACAGCAGGGGTTCTGATCGAAATATGTGAAAATAAGAATATATAATACAGTTTACTTTTATATATGGATAGCAAGGAGAAGGTTAAGCAATTGATTGAACTCAGCGAAAAAGCGCGTCTCGGAGGAGGATTACAGAAAATTGAAGATCCGGAAAAAAAGGCAAAATATATAACAGAAAAATAGACTGAAGACCGTACAAAATTTGCCAATCCTTATGAAGCTGCAAAATATGGCTTTATTGATGATGTTATTGAACCAAGAAATACGAGGTTCAGGATTATCAGGGCATTAGGGACAATTGCCACCAAAAAGGATCCGGTTCCGATGAAGAAACATGCAAACATTCCTTAACTATTTGTTAAACCGGGTGAGTATGTCTCAAAGAATCAAAGACTTTTTAGCTTTGAGCCATGAAAATGGAAAATGAAATAAAGGCTGAAAGGGATGGCGTTATTGCAGGTATCAGGATTACAGAAAGTCAGTCAGTTCTGCAGGATGAGGTAATTATGGAAATGAACTGATTTTTTCAATTGTTTCCGGATTCTTATTCCAGCTTAAGATTTCTCTCCGTTCCGCCGCCTGTCAGCTTGAAATTTTTTTGTAGGTTTGTATAAGAAATAAACTTGTTGGTACTATGAACAATAGCTATGCAACATCAGGAAATTCCGGACCAAAAGTCAGATCCGACTGTGAAATGATTCTTGAGCTCGGGGATGAGGGAGGAATTATCATTGACCTCATGTCCAAGGTAAAGGTTCTCTACGGGGAATCAATAATACAGCAATGTACCGCGATCCTGGATTTTTTTGGTATCAAAAATGCTGTTCTAAAGATAAATGATTCAGGTGCCTTGCCTTTTGTTATATCAGCCCGCCTGGAATCAGTCATTAAACAGTTGGTCCATTCAGATCTTGCATTTCTTCCGGAAATGCTGGAAGAAAACAAATATTCAACGGTTTCTGACAGATTCCGCTTTTCAAGGCTTTATATTCCTGGAAATACTCCGAGTATGATGATAAACGCCGGACTTCACTCAGCCGATGGGATAATACTTGACCTTGAAGATTCTGTGGCTCCGGAAAAAAAGGATGAAGCAAGACTTCTTGTAAGAAACGCACTGAGGCAGGTCAGTTTTAACGGGGCCGAACGAATGGTAAGAATTAACCAGGGTGATAGGGGATTGAAGGATTTGGACTATGTGATTCCGCATAATGTCAACCTTATCCTGATACCAAAATGTGAAGGTGCCTCATACGTAAGGGACATTGAAAATAAAATCCTGGATATTAAAAAATGGTTCGGACTTACAAATCCGGTTTACCTGATGCCTATTATTGAAACTGCTTTTGGCGTTGAGAGGTCGTTTGAAATAGCCAGATCCTCAACAAGCGTTGTAGCATTAGCTATTGGTCTGGAAGATCTTGCTGCTGATATGGGAGTATCAAGGACCGCAGAAGGAAAGGAATCACTTTATGCCAGGACTCGCCTGATAAATGCTGCAAAGGCAGCAGGCATTCAGCCTATCGATTCTGTTTTCTCAGATGTAACCGATATGGAAGCTCTTCTTCAGAATGTTCTATCTTCCAAAGCATTGGGATTTGAAGGAATGGGATGCATCCATCCAAGGCAGATACCTGTAATTAAGCAGGGTTTTTCTCCCGGAACAGAGGAGATTGAGAAATCAAAAAAGATTGTAATGGCATTCGAAGATGCCCGGCAAAAAGGTCTGGGTGTTGTCGCCCTGGGTTCAAAGATGATCGATCCTCCAGTGGTTTTGAGAGCTCAAAAGATAATTGACCTTGCCATAAAGCTGGGTCTGTTACCGGGAACATGGATGAATGAGATTCCTGCAGAAGCAAAATAGTTTTAACTAATTACAGGTATTATGGCAATCCCTACTGTTATCAATGCAGCCGGCAGGGCTGTTCCGGCCGAGATCAATGGTAAACCTGCAATTCCGTTTATGGGGGTGGGAAAACATAAACCCCATGGCAATAAATATGGTCCCCCGATACCTTCATGCTCTGATTTTCCGGATAATGGCAACAAAGTGGTTTCCACCCTTGAGGAGGCGCTTTTAAGATGTGGTATACGTGAGGGAATGACTATTTCAACTCATCATCATATGAGGGATGGTGATCTTATAAGTAACAGGATATTTGAAATTGCTTCAGTGATGGGGGTGAAAGATCTTGTCTGGTTACCATCAGCTTCTTTTCCGTGTAATGACCCAGTGATCAAATATCTTGAAGATGGCACAATCAACAGGATTGAAGGGAGCATGAATGGACCACTGGGCAGGTTCGTTTCTGAAGGTAAAATGAAAGGTACTGCGGTTCTCCGCTCACACGGCGGCCGCGTACAGGCTATACAGGATGGTGAAGTGAAAATTGATATTGCAGTTCTTGCTGCCCCGTCAGCTGACTCATACGGAAATGCAAAAGGAACGGGAGGAAGATCAGCCTGCGGGGTACTTGGATATGCAAAAGCCGATTCGTTATATGCCGATAAGGTGATTGTTGTTACTGATAACCTTGTAGAATTTCCCTGTCTTCCTATTGAAATTGAAGGCAATTATGTCGATTATGTGGTTGTTGTGGATAAGATCGGGATCCCTGAAAAAATTGTTTCAGGGACAACTCAGGTCACAAAAAGTCCTGACAGGTTATTAATAGCAGAATTGACAGCTTCGTTCCTTGAAAAGTCAGGAATTCTTAAGGACGGTGTAACAATGCAGGCAGGAGCAGGAGGAACCTCCCTGGCTATTGCAGTTTTTCTGCATGAAATCCTTAAAAAGAAAGGATGGAAATCAAAGTTCGGTTTCGGAGGCAGCACAAAATATATGATTGAGATGCTTGAACAGGGTCAGATGGGATATATTCTTGATGCTCAGGCCTTTGATCTCGATTCGGTTATTTCTGTCGGAAAGAATGCCAACCATATCCCTTATCCTGTCTTTAATGCCTATAATTATCATTCCAAGGGAAATCTGACAAGCATGATGGACATTATGATTCTTGGAGCGACTGAAGTTGATCTTAATTTCAACGGTAATGTCGTAACTCACTCGGATGGCTATCTCCTTCACGGAATCGGAGGCTGGCAAAACTGCCTTCACGCAAAAAATGTGATTCTTCCTGTACCGCTCTTCCGCGACAGGATACCTGTCATAGTTGATGAAGTAACAACATTATGCGGTCCGGGGGAGCTTATAGATGTAGTTATCACCGAGAGAGGCATAGCAATTAATCCATTACGCAACGATCTGATTGAAAGCGTTAGGAGCAGCGGGCTTCCATTGAAAACCATTAAGGAGCTGAAGGATGAAGCTGAAAAGATCTGCGGAAAACCATCGAAGGCTGAGTTTGAGGATCAAATAGTCGCAGTTATAAAATGGGTCGATGGAACAGTTATTGATGTTGTAAGAAAAATAAAATGTTAATAAATAGTTATGTGGAAAAGTACAAATGTTCTGTATGTGGTTTTATATATAATCCTGAAGAAGGTGATGTTTCTTCAGGTATAGAACCTGGAATCCCATTCAGGGATCTTCCGCCGGAATATATTTGTCCTGTTTGTTCGGCAGGTAAAGATGAGTTTTTTTCTTACGACTGAAGATCTGTTTAACTGCTTTCAGTCTGATTTTAGCTCTGGCTGGGAGAGATGTTCTTTATCACATCTATAAGTAAATCCCAGAACATACGTACTGTTTTTATTTCTATTTTTTCTTCCGGAGTATGAGCCCCTCTTATTGAAGGTCCGAAAGAGATCATGTCAATCCCTTTGAATTTTTCATAGAACAGACCGCATTCAAGTCCGGCGTGAATAGCTCTTATCGCTGGTTCCTTTCCAAAAAGGCCCAGGTATGATTTACGGGTAATTTTCAGGATCTCCGATTTCAGGTTAGGTTTCCAGCCTGGGTAACCATCAGAATGTTTGACCTCTGCACCTGCAAGTTTCAGGCACGATTCAACCATTCCTGCAACATCTCTTTTTGACGATTCAACAGAGCTTCTCTGGGTTGTTGCAATCCTGATTTTGTTCTCATCATAAAAATTTACTGAAGCGAGATTTGTGGATGTTTCAACCAGGTCATCCATATCCTTAGACCAGGCAATTACTCCGTGAGGACAACAGGCCAGGGAATTTATAAGTTTTTCGCAGCTCTTTTTGTTCATACCAGAGGCGGGAGGTTCAATTTCTTTTATGGCAATCTTAAGGTCTTTTTCAATTTCACCAAACTCCTCATTAAGCACTGCCTGAAAATCTGTGACCAATTCTACTACCTGATCCTTAACAGATCTTTCAGCTGCAATTCCTGCAAAAGCCTCCCTGGGAATTGCGTTCCTGAGATTTCCACCGTCAAACTGGTTTAGATAAATTCTGAATTGATCTGAAAGATTCCTCAGTATCCTGTTCATTATTTTAACAGAATTTCCAAATCCTTTATGAATCTCATCACCGGAATGTCCACCCCGGAGTCCTGTCACCGAAATATCAAAACCGGTCATTCCTTCCGGTACCGGAACGCGTTTATAGGTCATCTCACCGACAGTATCCATTCCTCCGGCACACCCAATGAAAAGGATCCCTTCATCTTCGGAATCCAGGTTTAATAATGTTCTGCCCTCAAAAAAATCAGGCTCAAGATTGAATGCTCCAGTCATTCCTGATTCTTCATCAACGGTAAACAGACATTCAATCATCCCGGTTTTCAGGCTCTTATCTGAAAGAAGAGCCAGCTGGGAAGCTATTCCGATGCCATCATCGGCTCCAAGCGTAGTTCCCCTGGCAGTAACCCAGGTATCTTCAATGAAAGGCACAATAGGATCAGTGAGCCAATTGTGGGGATAATCTGCATTTTTCTCCCCAACCATATCCATATGGCTTTGAAGAACAAGTGTTTTTAAGTTTTCAAAGCCCGGGAATGCAGGCTTGATAATAAGGATATTTCCAACGGAGTCTTCTTTTGACCTGAGATTATGAACCGATGCAAAATTCAGAAGGTATTCCCTTATCTTTCCTTCATTCTTGCTTAAACGTGGTATTTTGCATATCTCTTCAAAATAGATCCAGATTGGTGCCGGATTTAATTCAGATAAAATGCTCATGCTTTTTAAAGTGGTCTTAAATCAGACTCTAAAGTACTGATTTTTCAGATTGGTTAATTGAATCAGTAAAATAAAAATGGATAAGAGATCAGACAATTTTTGTTAATTTTACGACTGACGACAAAATCATTTTTTCTTTCAATTATATCTAAATGGCTAAACGGACAATAGTTGCTTTACCCGGAGATGGAATAGGCAAAATAGTGTTGAAACAGGCTTTAAGAGTTCTTGATGCTTCGGGTTTCGAAGCTGATTATGTTTTTGGAGATATCGGCTGGGAGTTCTGGTGCAACGAAGGTAATCCGTTGCCTCAGAGAACACTCGATTTAATAAAAAAGCATAATATCGCATTATTCGGGGCAATAACATCCAAACCAAATGAAGAGGCCAGGGCGGAGCTCGATCCTTCTCTTCAGGGCAAAGGATTTGTTTACTCAAGCCCTATAGTAGGGCTACGGCAGAAATTTAACCTTGATATTTGTGTAAGGCCATGCAGATCCTATAAAGGAAATCCCCTTAACTTCATCAGGAGAGGAAAGGGAAATACAATTGAGGAACCATTTATTGATGTGGTCATATTTCGTCAGAATACTGAATGCCTGTATTCAGGAGTTGAGTGGACCAATCCTCCCGATCAGGTATATAAGGCATTAATGACTCACCCAAAGTTTGTCGAGAATTTTGGCCGGGTACCTGTTGAGGAGTTATCAATCTCGGCCAGAATATTTACAAAAAAAGCAACCGAAAGAATCTTGTCAGCGGCTTTTGATCACGCAAAAAAGCACGGATACTCAGCAGTCACTGTCTGTGAAAAACCTAATGTTGTCAGAGAGACATCAGGACTTATGTGGAAACTTGCAAAAGAGATCCAGAGGAGCTCATATCCGGAGATAAAACTGCTCAATACAAATATCGATGCCCAGATGATGTGGCTCACTAAGAATCCTGAAGATTACGGGGTTATCGTTGCCGGAAATATGTTTGGAGATATTGCTTCCGATGCTTTTGCAGGCCTTATCGGCGGACTTGGTTTTGCTTGCAGTGCACAGTTTTCATCTGATGGAATCGCCGTATTTGAACCTACTCATGGTTCAGCACCTAAATATGCCGGGTATGAAGTACCAATCGTCAATCCAATAGCGATGATTGAATCAGCCTGTATGATGCTTGATTACATTGATGAAAAACAGACAGCAAAAAAGATAAGAAAAGCTGTTGCTGAAATAATCGAGGATGGTAAAATAAGAACTTATGATATGATGAAGATGACCGGCTGTTCCGAAGTGATTAATAACGGTGCTGCTTCGACCATTCAAATGACTGATGCAATTATTTCAAAAATCAGGTAAATAATCGGTTAAAATGAACGAAATCATTAATAAATTGTGGCCGGAACTGGACTGGATTAAAGATCAGTCGCTAAGGGAAAAGACTGCAAAAACTTGGGAGATTGCACTTGACAGGAGTGTGCTTAAGGCTGAAGACCTTGAACACATTCCATTTACACTTCTTTGCGGACCCGATTTGAAGGTAAGCTTTATGGAACACAAAAGATGTGTGGTTCATATTGCAAAAGCCAGCGGGGAAAAGATGAATGAATTCTTTGGAGAAGATCTCCCTGTAAATATGGATGTTCTTATCTCCGGTGCGATTCTTGCTGATGTTGGTAAACTGCTTGAATATGAGTTGGATGAAAACGGAAAATCAGTACAGGCAAAATACGGACAATATCTTCGTCATCCATTTTCCGGAGTTTCTCTTGCCGAAGAATGTGGTGTTCCGGCTGAAGTTTGTCATATCATTGCTGCACATGCCCATGAGGGTGATCTGATCAAACGGACAACAGAAGCATATGTCGTTCATCATGCCGATTTTATGACATTTCTTCCATTTAAAAGCCGTCTGGTAATCTGATGATTTAAGAGGCGTTATTAACCGAGTTTCATTTTTTCAATTTCCTCTATATTCCTTTCATTATTAACATCTTTTGCATAAGGAGTATAAAGATATTCAATGAGATCCATGTATTTTTCCATGATCTTACCTCTCACAATTTTCATTGTTGAATTCATAAGTCCGTTTTCTTCTGAAAATCCTTCCTCAAGTATTCCGATAGCTACAGGGAGCCATCTCTGTGGAAACATATTTCCATACTTCCCGTATGTTCGATACTCATTTACCTCATTCTCCAGAAGGGTTGTTACTGCTCTTTTACCTTCATCAGAGTCGGCTGTCAGATTCTTTTCTTCAAGATAAACCTTCAGATAGTGCTGATTTGGAACAATAAGTGCAACTGTATATGGTTTCTGGTTGTTATAGAGCATGCACTGGTCAATGTATTTTGATTGTTCAGAAATTGCCTCCTCAATTCCTTCAGGGCTGAATTTTTCTCCATCGTCAGCAATTAACAGGCTTTTAAATCTTCCAAGAACATATAGGAAACCATCTTTATCCATATAACCCATATCACCTGTATAGAGCCATCCGTCCTTTATAGTTTCACGCGTTGCTGCTTCATTCTTCCAGTATCCGTGCATAACATTGCCGCCTTTAATCACGATTTCACCTTTTTGTCCCACAGGCAGATCCTTCCCTTCATCATCACATATCTTAAGATCCATATTATTGACCAGAACACCTGATGAACCAAGCTTATGTTTACCTGTCGAGTTGGAGGAGATGGTTGGAGAGGCTTCACTCAGACCATATCCCTGGTACATGGGTATTCTTAAAGCATAGAAAAACCTTTGAAGCTCTATATCAAGCAATGCCCCTCCTCCGATAAAATAGTCAAGCTCTCCGCCGAAGTTCTCGCGGATCTTTCTGAACAGGATTTTATCATACAGATCTATCAGAGGCTTTTTGATTTTTTGTAATCCACGGCCTTTGTTCCATCCTTCCTTATTATAGGAATAGGATATTTTAATGGCGTGGTTAAAAAGTATTTCTGCCATCTTGCCTTTTTCCTTAATTCCTTTTTCAATATTCTTTCTGAAGTTTTTGGCGATTGCAGGTACGCTCATCAGAAGATTCGGTTTTATTTCCTTAAGGCATGCAGGAAGGTTCCTCAGCGTTTCCATCGGGGTTTTCCCGGTTTTAACAGAAGCAATACTTGCACCCTTTCCCATGAAAGCGTATATGCCGCACGTGTGACCGAAAGAATGATCCCATGGAAGGATTAGAAGTGTTTTATAAAATGAAGGTATATCCATCAGGCTGTACGACTGATAAACATTAGTCACATAGTTTCCGTGAGTAAGGATAATTCCTTTGGGATCGGCAGTTGTTCCTGAAGTGTAACAGATATTGGCAAAATCGGAAGGCTTAATGCCCGTATAGATTTCCTCGAATCTGGTTTTATTGCCGGGCTTTTCAAGCCATTCTCTTCCGATCTTCCTTACTTCATTGAAATGGATCTCCTTATCAGAGTACTCTTCCTGGGTATCAAAATGGATTATCTTTTCTACTGTTTTGCAGTCATTTAATAGCGTTTTAAGTTTCTGAGCCTGGATTGAGGATGCAAGAACCATTTTTGACTCTGAATGATTTATCCTGAACTTGATTTCAGCAGGAGTTAGTTTGACTGAAAGAGGTACATTAACCGCACCCGCATAAAGTATTCCCAATTCTCCAACAACCCAGCTGTTACGGCCTTCCGATATAAGACTTAACCTGTCACCCTTTTTTATCCCAAGATTTATCAGCCCTGCTGCAAATTCATAAACCTGTTTTTTGGTTTCACCATAGGTTGTTCCTTCATATTTGTCCTGGGGTTTTTCCCACATATAGACATTACTGTCGTATTTTTCTGCACTCTCTTCGAAAAATTGTATAAGCGATTTCATCAGGCAAATTATTTACGTAATAATTAGTGCAATATAATCACATTATCTGAATATTGTCGAATTCCGATCAGGACCGACTGATACCAAGGTTACCGGAATTCCAGTCTGATTCTCAATGAATTCAATGTAATGCCTGAGCTTTTCAGGTAAAGATTTGAATTCCTTTAAGCCTGAAATATCCTCATCCCATCCTTCGAGTTCAGTATAAACAGGATCGATTGGGGTATTGTTATCAAAAAGTATCTCAGTTTGCTGCTTCCCTTCAATTAAATATGAAATACAGACCTTGATAGTTTTAAAACCGGACAAAATATCAGACTTCATCATAAACAGCTTGGTCACTCCGTTGATCATAATTGCATATTTAAGGGCAGGAATATCGAGCCAGCCGCATCTTCTTGGTCGTCCGGTTGTTGCTCCAAACTCACAGCCTTTTTTCCTTATCAGCTCCCCTGTGTCGTCATTCAGTTCAGTAGGGAAGGGGCCGCTGCCGACTCTTGTACAATAAGCTTTGAATATACCAAATACTTCTCCGATCCTTTTCGGAGAGATACCCAGACCGGTACAGGCTCCTGCACACACAGTACTTGAAGATGTGACAAAGGGATAAGAGCCGAAATCAAGGTCAAGCATTGTTCCCTGAGCGCCCTCTGCGAGTATTTTCTTTCCTTCAGAGGAGAGCTTGTTTATAAGGTATTCGGTATTTTCGATCCTGAATTTTTTTAACAATTCAATGCCCTCAAACCATCCCTTTTCATATTCTTTAATTTCAAACTCAAAATCATAATTTTTCAGTATTGACAGATGTGCGGATATATGTTCATCATACAGATTCATGAAATTGGGGTGCATTATGTCACCGACTCTCAATCCGTTGCGGCTGGCTTTGTCAGTGTAAGCAGGTCCGATTCCCTTTAAAGTCGATCCGATCTTCAGGTTGCCCTTTTTATGCTCATACGCTGCATCAAGTATCCTGTGAGTTGGAAGAATAAGATGAGCCCTTGTGGAAATTATGAGTCTCTTTATCAATTCCTCAGGCGGAATGCCAAGATCTTCAATCTCCTTTTTAAATACAGCCGGATCCAGTACTAATCCGTTTCCGATTATATTCAGCTTCTCCGGATGAAAAATGCCTGATGGAATCAGATGCAGGACATGTTTGACCTTGTTGAATTCAAGTGAATGGCCTGCATTTGGACCGCCCTGGAAACGGGCTACAACATCATATGCAGGACTAAGTGCATCCACCACTTTACCTTTTCCTTCATCTCCCCATTGAAGGCCTAACAAAATATCTATATTCATTTCAGGAATTCACTTTTTTAAAAAACAGATACGAAGTTACAAAATAATCCGGCTGAAAATCACGTTGATAATATATTGTTAATAAATGGAAGGGGATTGTCAGCAAGAACTGGTTCTAGCGCAATATAGATTATACATACGATGTAACTTTATTCTTATTCTGTTATAAACTAAACAAAAACAGTTATTAATTATGAAAAAAGCAGCAGTCCTTTTCCTGATCTTAGTCCTTGCAGTCAATTCTTTTGCCCAGGATAAACCGGCCGTTGCACCGGAGAAAAATGTGATTAAAGTAAACTCATTAGCTTTGGTAATTGCTACCGGCTCTGTATTTTATGAGCGTGAAATATCCGATTTAACATCTATACAATTAGGCGTCGGTTATTTTAATTACAAACTTGGAGACACAAAATTCAATGGCTTATTCCTTACTCCAGAATTTAGAATTTACGTGAAGAAAGATGCTATTGATGGATTTTATGTTTCACCTTATGTAAGATACCAGGACTATAATTTTGAAGATAAGGGTGATACGGAAACCAATAAAGGTAAATTGACAACTTTTGGTGGGGGAGTTGCAGTTGGCAGGCAGTGGATATTTACTAAAGGCTTTGTAATTGACTTCTTTTTTGGCGGACATTATTCTGGTTCAAGTATAAAGACGACCTCCGGGAATGAGCCAACTGATATAAATAAATTAGAAGGCTTTAGAACCAGGGTGGGACTTTGTCTCGGTTTTGCTTTCTGACGGATTGAAAACTTAGAAAAAAAGTTGCCTTTGCAGCAACTTTTTTTTTCTTATGCTTCCTGTTCCTTATTCTTAAGGCGCCCGTAAATGTATAAAGAATGGTACATCGGGTCAAAGCCGTAAAGACTGCTGGCTGTACGGATAATCTCATGGATCCTCGGGTCACAAAACTCTGTTACCTTACCTGTCTCTATATCAATTAGATGATCATGCTGACCACACTGATAAGCACGTTCAAACTGGGCTATATTTTTCCCGAACTGATGCTTGATAACGAGATTGCAGTCAAGAAGTAATTCAATCGTGTTATAAAGAGTTGCACGGCTTACCCTGTAGTTTTTATTTTTCATGAAAATATAGAGCGATTCAATATCAAAGTGACCGCTCCTGGAATAGATCTCATCAAGAATAGCATATCGCTCAGGTGTCTTTCTGTGTCCTTTTTTTTCTAGATATTCCGTAAATATCTGCTTTACTGTCGACCTGGTATCATCATTAATCATATCTGGTCTAATTTAAAATAATGACAAAAATAGGCTTTTTTTATCAGAAAATTGAATCAGACCAGGAGCTTATTCCTGTTCTGAAAAATCTTCGACCCGTTTAATACTTTCTATCCCCCTGACATTTGATATTTTGAGGATCAGGTTATTAAGGTCCTGTGTATGATGAACATAAAGGTCAATTATGCCTTCGAATATCCCATCTTTGACGCTGATGCTTATATTTGTCATATTGACTTTAAGTTCGGCGGATATGATATTTGTGAGATCATTTACCAGCCCGATTCTGTCGACGCCGGTCATGCTGATCCTGGCCAGGAATGAAACCAGTTTGTGAATTGCCCATCTTACCGCAATGATCCTGTTCCCTTCATTAGACATTATCCTTATTGCTACCGGGCATTTGGGTTTATGAATTATTATTGAACCTTCAGGTGACCGGTATCCTATGACTTCATCTCCCGGAATGGGGTTGCAGCATTTGGCAATTTCATACGACTGTTCGGCATTTTCAAAATTTTCCCTTAAAAGGAATGGAGATGTCGGATCGATTTTTTCAGGTTGAGTTTCTTCCCCTTCTTCTTTTTTCTCTTTCTTGGAGCCCAGCAGTTTCAGCTCCCAGTACTTAATGACGTTTTTTGCGGGGCTTTTCCTGATTATCTTTTTAAGATTATCAAGGTTTATTGTCCCAAGTTCAATCCCTGAATACAATTCATCCTTGTTCAGTACATCATAAGAAAGCATCAGTTTCCTGACTATCTCGGTATTGGGTGAAACTCCGAATTCAGCCAATTTCGCCTCGAGAATCTCCATGCCTTTCTGAATCCTGTTTGTAGATTCTGTTTTAAGCGCATTTTTTATTGCTTCCTTTGCTTTGGAAGTACGGACAAATGACAGCCATTCTTTTTCGGGCTTGGCAATATCCGAAGTGATAATTTCAACCTGATCACCGCTCATCAGAATAGAACTGATCGGATTCAGCTTATAGTTTATTTTAGCCCCGATGGCTTTATTCCCGATTTCGGTATGTATTTCATAGGCAAAGTCAAGAACAGAAGCACCTTTTGGCAGGCTGACAAGAGTCCCTTTAGGGGTAAATACCATTATTTCAGATGAAAACAGGTTCATCTTGAATTCATCGAGAAACTCGATTGGATCTTCCAGCGGATTTTCAAGCATCATCCTGATCTGTTTTATCCATTTATCAAGCTCGGTTTCTGGTGTATTATCTCCTTTGTATTTATAATGGGCAGCATATCCTCTTTCAGCAATTTCATCCATTCTCTTGCTTCTGATCTGAACCTCTACCCATCGGCCTTCAGTTCCCATTACGGTAACGTGTAAGGCTTCATATCCGTTTGGCTTCGGCCTGCTTACCCAGTCCCTCAGCCTGTCAGGTTTTGGAAGGTAAGTATCAGTTGTAATTGAATAGATGTTCCAGCAGGTTGTTTTTTCAGGAATTCCCGGTACCGGTTCAAAAACAATACGAACTGCCAGGACATCATAAATTTCTTCAAAAGGAACATTCTTCGACTGCATTTTTTTCCAGATGGAAAAAATCGATTTTGGGCGACCGCTTATGTCAAAAGTAAGTCCTGACTCTTTTAATTTGTTTATGATCGGGAGGCTGAATTTGTTAATCAGGGCATAGTATTTTTTTTCGCCGTGTTTAAGTTTTGAAGAGATCTCTTCGTAGATCACAGGCTGGCGGTATTTAAAACTCAGATCCTCCAGTTCGCTTTTTATTGCATAGAGGCCAAGCCTGTTTGCGAGAGGAGCATAAAGAAAAATTGTCTCACCAGCCACCTTCATCTTTTTATTTTCAGGCATCGAATCAAGAGTCCTCATATTATGAAGGCGGTCTGCAATCTTAATAAGGATTACGCGAAGATCGTCAGAAAGGGTTAGCAGCATCCGCCTGAAATTTTCAGCCTGCATGGATGAAGTGGTTCCTTTGTAATAGGTGCCTGAAATCTTTGTCAGACCGTCAATAAGCGAGGCAATTTTAGGTCCAAAATCTTTATTGACATTTTCAAGTGAATAATCGGTATCTTCAACCACATCATGAAGCAGTGATGTGGCGATTGATTTGGCGCCAAGACCTATTTCCTGATTGACTATTTTTGCAACGCGAATCGGATGGATCATATATGGTTCACCTGATTTCCTGCGCATATTCCAGTGAGCTTCATTCGCTACCTTGAAGGCTTTGTCTATAAGCTCACGGTCTCCCGGATTCTTGCATCGCAGCAGATTGTTAACCAGTGAATCATATTCAGACTGAATTTGCTTTATATCTTCATCATCAAAAATGTCCTTGCTCCCCATAAAAACTCTCTGTATTCTTTTCTGCCAGTTACAAATATAGCTTTATTAGATTAAACTTTAAAGACAGAAACTTCATCCCGCCTGCATATCTGCTATCAGTGTTTGACAACAGTCAGGGTTCCTGTTCTGGAAATCTCTTTTCCTGTCGGAGTTTTGATTTTCAGAAACCATAAATAGACTCCTTCAGGAACCGGATTCCCATTATCTGATCCATTCCAGGCATCCATGAAATCATTTGTTTCGAAGAGTACCTTTCCCTGTCTGTTGCTGATTACCAGACGATAATCAGCCGGAGAAAAAGTAATCACCGGCTTAAAAAGATCATTTTTCAGATCACCGTCAGGTGTGAAAACATTAGGAACAGTTATGACCTCCTCAATATCGGAACAGATCTGGTTTGAATTACTTTCTCCGGTTATTCCGTAAGGATTGCCGCTCTCGGTGGCAGCAATATAAAAACAGACCTTCCCCTGAGTCAGAGTGTACATTATTTCAGGAATGCTGATTGTGAATATTGTATCAGCCTGATCTGTTGCACCTGACTCAACAAACCCGTTACCTGTATCCGTATAAATCCTGTAAGAAGAGAGTGATCCATTCCATTCATGATATTGGTTCCAATGAAGAATTATCACATTTCCTGTATTTTGTGTACTAAGTACGATGTTTGAAGCTAAGTTGGAGCTGACAACTTTAATATCGCAGTTGTTTATGGCTGACAGTTTGTAAAAATTTACCACATCCTGTTCAGCGGTTTTATCAGTATAAGTTACTGATTTAATATCAGTCCTTACCTGAGCAATCTGTTGAAAAGAACCTGAGAAACCGCTTCTTCTTTCAATTGCAAAAAGATCAGTTTCTGAAGCGGGATCGATGGTGAATGACAGGGATATGCCGCCTTCTGCCGCTGCAGTTGCATAATCTGCATTGATCCAGCCAGGAGGATTTTGCATTCTTACAGAGACGCATGATTTATTTGAGCCTGAAACCAGAGTGTTTTCGAGTATGGATTTTATTATGAAACAATAGTCTGATCTATTTGCAAAATCATCAATTACAAAACTGGTGATATCAGCAGTTACATGCCCGGCAAGGTAGTAGGTTCCGCCATTAACTGATGCATACACATCATAGCCGCGAACATTTACCGGTTCCGGAAGGTACCTGTTCCATGATATGACTATTTTCTTATTGCATGTATCAATCCGTGCTTCAGTAAAAATTGTCCGAAGATCATTCGAAAGCGGGCTTATATTCCCCGAGTAATCAATTGCTGCTATAACGTAAGATTCGCTGTAGTAGTTTGTTCCCGGCCTGAGGACAGAATAATTCGTTGCCGCCGGATCAAATATTGTATCGATTGCGTAGCCTTCTCCATCGCGGAAAAGATAAACAACATAACCAGCAACATCTGCAGAAGGACTTATCGACCATGTCATTTCTGTTTTACCTGAAGTCTGATTAATTGTCACAAAGGTAAAGACAGGTGAGACAGGCGGGTCCTCATCTGTCTGGCCAGTTAAAGGAATTGGCCCTAAACTCAGCAACAGAATGATTATATAAACAATTGCCGGTTTCATCTCATCCCGCAGTAATCTCATACAGATCACCAATATTATAATACGTATTTGCCAGTCTTAATATTTCATCAGGATTAATTGTCCTGATTGTATTCATCAGCCGGACAAAATAATTATAATCAAGGCCAAATTCCCAGACTGCCTTGAAACTCTCAGCAATGGCGAAAGGACCATCGAACATTCTGATCATATTGCCCGACATGTAGCTTCGAACAACTTCAAGTTCTTCATTTTCAACAGGTTTTGTCTGGAGCAGACGGATCTCTTTATATATCTCATCAGCAGCCTGATCACTTTTATTTTTCCCGACTTCAGTTGAGATCACCTTAAAGCCCGACATATCCATTGAAGATACTGAAGAGTGAATTCCATAGGTAAAGCCTTTTTCTTCCCTTATGTTTTTCATAAGCCTAGACCCGAAAAAGCCTCCAAGAATTACATTAAGGAATTTGAGCCCAGGATAATCAGGATGGCGTTTATTTATCGTCGATGAACCAATCCTGAAAGCCGTCTGCAGAGCGCCGGATTTTTCTATATGCTTTTTCTTCTCATTTGCCCCTTTGATAAAATTCCCTGAATCCTCTATATAGATTTCTTTTGATTGCTGTGCTCCGAAGTAATTTTCAAAAAGACCGACTGTCTGTTCAGGAATCCTTCCCGATATTATAACAGTCATCTTTTCAGGTTTATAGAATTTTGCATGAAAATCTTTCAGCAGCGACGGGCTCATACCATCGAAATCTCTTTCACATACCTGACGGCCGTATGGATGATGATTGCCAAAAACGGACTCAAAGAACTGATCCATAGCAAGATTCTGGACTTTTTCCCTGGAAACCCTGTACCAGTCCACTCTTTTTTTCATAAGGATATTCAATTCCTTTTTGGGAAATACAGGGCGGAAAAGTATTTCATCAATCAATTCAAGAGCTTTCTCTATATGTTTATTCAGGAAATAAACTGTTAATCCTGCAGTGTCTTTTTCGACAGATAAGTTCAGGAAAATACCATAATAATCGAGTATGCTGTTTAATTCTTCCGAACTGTATTTTTCAGAACCCTCTGTCAGCATCATATTGGTTGAAGTAGCAAGCAGCGGAAGATATTCCCGGACCATTCCTGCCCTGAATACAAATTCCATTCGCATTACATCTTCAGTACCGGCATTTATCAGGAAAAGGGATGTCCCGTTATGAAGATATACGAATTCTGTCGGGACGAGTATCCTAGCATCAAAAGGGAAAACTGGTGGTTGTATGTGCCGCTGAATAACCATTGTTATTTGTTTCCTTCTGACAGATAAAACAAAGTAGTGCAGTTTTCAGGATTGAGATATCTTATTGCAGCATCCTGGACCATTTTCCTGCTGACGGCCCTATAACTTTCTACTTCTCTGTTTATTAAGCCGGTATCACCCAGCAGTTCGTATATCGACAGATTCAAGGCTTTATTAAGAATGCTTGTATTTGAAAGAACGGTGGATGATTCAAACTTATTTTTTACTTTTTCCAGTTCATTACTAGTGAGCGCAAAATCTTTTAATTCATTAATTACTTCATTCACAGCATTTTCAGCTTTATAAATATCTGTTCCTTTCATTAGCTTTCCGCTCAAAATAATCAAGCCCGGATCTGTGTCAGAAGTAATATAAGCATTTATTTCGCTGAACAGGTTTTTTTCTCTGACAAGTTTGTTGTACAGTCTACCTGATTCACCTCCTGCCAGGAGATCTGTTGAAAGGTCAAGAGTGTAATAATCTTCGCTTAACCTAGGGCCCATGTGCCAGGCCTTATATAAAGCATCGGAAGGGACATTTTTTTCAACAGTCAGATTTTTTTTCTGGTTCTGGTCAGGTTCCTTAGGCAGGCTGCGTGGTGAAGAAGCTCTTCCGGGAATAGGGCCAAACCATTTGGCAGCAAGATCATATGCTCTGCCTGGTGTGATATTACCTGTCAGCGCAAGAATAGCATTATCAGTTACATAATGCAAGGCGAAGAAACTCATTACATTCTCAAGTGTAACATTTTCCAGATGAGAAATATCCATACCTATTGTCGGCCATCTGTAGGGATGTACAGTATATGCCAGGCGTCGTAATAAAAGCATAGCATCACCATAAGGCTGATTAAGGTAACGTTGTTTGAACTCTTCAATTACCACATTCTTCTGAATATCAAGTTTCTTTTGAGATAAGCCTGGTTCCAGCATCCTGTCTGACTCAAGCCAGAAACCTGTTTCAATATTTTCAGCAGGAACTGTAAGATAATAATCAGTTATATCATTATTAGTGAATGCATTATTCTCTCCACCGGCAAGCTGAAGAGGCAGATCGTACTCAGGAATATTTACGGATCCGCAGTACATCAGATGCTCAAACATATGTGCCAGGCCAGTTATTGCCGGATCTTCATCTTTTGAGCCGACATCGTATAGAATATTCATTGCGACAAGAGGCGTTGACCTGTCTTCATGTACAATTACCCTCAGCCCATTATCCAGACTGAACCTGCTGAAGTTTATCATTACCGGGAGCTATTACAAAAAGACAAACTTAATTAAAAATAAGCGAAGGTTTGTTATTGTTTTTATATTTGCACCACTATGTTGAGAAACAGGTTTTTCAGAAGGTTTTATACAAAATATCTGGTCGAAATGGACCAGACCAAAATAGTCTATATGCTGAGCCTGATTGTTGGTTTGCTCAGTGCCATGGCTGCTGCAGTGCTTAAAAATGCAATCTATTTTACCCATAAAATAGTTGCTGAAGGTATAACACCTGAATCGGGAAGCTATTTTTATCTTGCGTATCCGGTGGTTGGGATGTTCCTCACTTTACTGTTTGTCAGGTACATAGTAAAAGATAATATTGGACATGGAGTCAGCCGGGTTTTATATTCTATTTCCAAAAAGAAGAGTCGTCTGAGGAGCCATAATACATGGACATCGCTGGTTGCAACAACTCTTACAATAGGTTTTGGCGGTTCGGTCGGAGCTGAAGCGCCTATAGTGCTTACCGGATCTTCAATCGGATCTGCCATCGGCAGATATTTCAAGCTGAACTACAGAAATGTGACATTGCTGATCGGTTGCGGAGCTGCCGGTGCAATATCAGGAATTTTTAAGGCACCAATTGCTGGAATAGTTTTTACCCTTGAGGTACTCATGCTTGACCTTACGATGTTATCAATTGTTCCACTTCTCATATCATCGGTCACAGCAGCTACTGTAGCATATTTCCTTATGGGCGATGAAGTTTTGTTAACATTTAATATCACAGGATCCTTTAATATGCACAATATTCCATGGTACATTGTGCTTGGTGTCATATCCGGCTTTGTTTCTCTCTTTTTCTCAAAAATGACTTTGTTCCTTGAGAAGAAATATGAAAAGATAAAAAATGTTTTTCTCCGGCTGGCTGTTGGTGGTATTGTCCTGGGACTGTTGATATATCTGTTCCCTCCGTTTTATGGTGAAGGATATAGTACCATTATGTCACTTCTTCATGGTGATGCCGGAACTATATTTGCAAACTCTGTTTTCAGCAGTTTCGCTGATAATTACCTTATTTATATATTTTTCTTCCTGGGTCTTGTTTTACTTAAAGTAATTGCAAGCAGCTCCACAAATGGAGCCGGCGGAGTTGGAGGAATATTCGCACCTACATTATTTATTGGCGGTATTACCGGATTTATTGTAGCAAGTTTATTGAACAGATATACCGGCGTTGATCTTCATGACAACAGATTTGTTCTTGTGGGGATGGCAGGCGTTATGGCTGGAGTTATGCATGCTCCCCTGACAGCAATTTTTCTGATCGCTGAGATAACAGGAGGATACTCTCTTCTTATCCCTCTTATTATTACATCAACAATTGCTTTTATTACTACAAATGCCTTTGAACAGCATTCGATTTACCATGTTCAGCTTGCTGAGAGGGGTGAGCTTATTACCCACGACAAGGACAAAGCTGTTCTTACAATGATGGTCTGGTCTAAAGAGATTGAAAGCGATCTGATAAAGGTTAAATCGACCGATACTTTGGGAGAACTCGTAAAAATCATTTCTCGGTCGAACCGGAATATTTTTCCTGTTGTGGACGAATATAATATACTCGAGGGTATTGTGCTTCTTGATGACGTAAGGGAAATAATGTTCAACAGTGAATTGTATGGAGCAACAACTGTAAGGGATTTAATGACAATTCCTCCATCATATCTGGATATCACGGAAAGCATCGAAACAGTAATGGAGACATTCAGAAAAACTGATGCCTGGAATTTACCTGTCCTGGATAAAGGACTTTACGTCGGTTTTCTTTCAAAATCAAGAGTTTATGCTACATATCGTGAATTGCTTATTCAGTTTTCAGAGGAGTAGGAATAACTTTATTCTGTATTTTTTGATCTAATAACACTATATTTGTCTGTAACGGACGATAACGGATTCCGGTGATCACCATTGCTTCTGTCCGGTTTGCCTGCTCATAAACAATTACATATTTAATAAAAATGACAAAAGACACTTTAATATTTGACCTTATTGAGAAAGAGCGTCAGCGACAGATTAACGGTATTGAACTTATAGCTTCCGAGAATTTTGTCAGTTCCCAGGTTCTTGAAGCTATGGGGTCTGTTCTTACAAATAAATATGCTGAAGGTTATCCGGGAAACAGGTATTATGGGGGTT
>Ga0315295_10000568_pt1 | contig 31962 bp, 27 predicted proteins | sample YL17G14_0_MG_FD_204453 | JGI IMG/M metagenome (GOLD analysis project Ga0315295, IMG submission 204453) | Sediment microbial communities from Yellowstone Lake, YNP, Wyoming, USA - YL17G14_0 | ecosystem: Environmental > Aquatic > Freshwater > Lake > Sediment | place: USA: Wyoming | collected... | reverse complement strand
AGTTAATTCTGTCGATCTCCGGCGAGTCAAAAGCTTTGACGCTGACCTCCAGAAACCGAAGGGCCATAAAATTTTGGCAGTGAGTTGATTTGGGACTGAAAGCCTTCTCCAGTATCGTTCGAGTTTCAGTTTGCCATTGTTTAAAGAGTTCATGGCCAGGATGAAGACCTGCCAATCCCTCCAATCGGTTTAGCTGGCCTTTGATCAGGTCGACCGGATCCCTCTCCGCCATCTTCCTTCCCTTCCGTCCTTTTTTTCAGAATCGAAAATAACAATGGTTGAACAGAATGTCAAATCTTTTGCAGAATTCTGTTAAATGGCAACCTCAAAAATTGAAAATTTTCTTCTTGAAAATTTTCTTCTTGACAAAAATTTTGAAATATTTTAAGAAAGTGTGTGAAATATTAGAAATATGTTCTAATAATTAGAACGGAGTTTCGGATTGAGTGCAAATCAGTCTAAGACGGTTTTCACAATAGCCCAGCTTCTTTCCCTCTTTTCCGTAGACAGGGAGGAAATTGGCATCCGGGAAACGAGCCAAATCTTAGGCCTCAATCCAAGCAAGGTTCACTGGTTGCTCTCTTCTTTGGAAGCATGCGGCTTCCTCGAAAAAAATGCAAATCGAAAGTATCGATTAGGAGAAAAGGTTTTTGAAATTGGTTCATTATATCCTTTCCATTTTCCTCTTAGAAAGATTGTGAGACCACATGCAGAAGAATTAGCAAGAATGTTTAGGGCAGGAGCTCATTTTGCAATCCCTAGCAAAAACCCACCATATTCAGCAATTATCATTGACCGGATAATTAATGTGCAATCTCCTTCGCTGATCCACCGGATTTCTCTGAACATCCCCTTACATAGTTCTGCAGTTGGTAAAGCTATATTAGCCTTTTTAGAGCAGAAAGAACAAAAAAATGTATTAAATGGGTTAATTCTCACGAAATTCACTGAAAATACTATTACTGAAAGAAACTGTCTCCTTTCGGAGCTGAAACATATTAGAGAAGATGGATTCTCTGTGGATCGAGGAGAAACGCACGTTAATTTGTTCTGTGTTGGAGCTCCAATATTTCAAAACAACCAATTGGTGGGTTCTTTAAGCCTATCCGATTTTGGAGAGCAACTTAATGAGAAAAAACTTAAAGAGATTGGAAAAGTTTTGAAAGAAAGAACTGCATTTATATCAAGACAACTGTAGATTTTTGCTATCTATGGTTGTTTACGTTTTACTTCAAGGGGGCTAAATATACAAAATTTTACAAAAGAAAAAATTAAAAAAGGAGGGAGCACAATGGAGAAAAAGGATCAATTTTACGTGAGCGAAATTAATTTTTTTGATGAGGTACGTAAAAACATGTTGGTACCCAAAAGAGTCTATGTAACAGATGAAACCATCAGGGAAGGGGAAGAGACACCTGGAGCCACAATGAGTATTGATGACAAAGTGGTAATCGCAAAAAAATTAGAGGAAATTGGGGTCTATGAAACAAATGTAGGGTATGTGAATTACATAAAAGACCATGCCGAAGTTGCAAAGCGGGTTAAAAAGGAATGCGCCAAATTAAAGACGAGCTGTTACATTAGGGCCTTTGGAAAAAAGGATATGAAAGATGATATTAAAAAAGAGGTAGATTTTGCGTTGAAGTTAGGGGTAGACCAAATAGCGATCTTGATTCCGATTTCTAACTATCAACTCAAAATTCGGAACATGTCGCAAGGGAAAGTCTTAGAGGATTCGGTTAATGCAGTTGAGTCTGCTAAGAATTGTGGTGCCTCGGTAACGTACGCCCCATATGACACTACACGAACGGAGTTGAATTACTTGAAAACTTTGTTAATTTGTGCAGTTCAGGCAGGGGCCAACCGGGTTCTCGTGTATGATACACTGGGAGTCCTTAATCCACAAGCAACATTCTTTTGGATGAGTGAAATAAGAAGAACTGTAGAGGGTCCTATTCAATTTCATTGCCACAATGATTTCAACCTATCGGTGGCTAACACATGTGCGGCTGTAATTGCAGGGGCTGAGTACATTGATATCGTTATCAACGGCCTGGGAGATCGAGCTGGGAACTGTTCGTTTGAAGAAACTGTAATGGCCTTGGAAGGGTTATATCGAATCAATACGGGAATAAAAACGGAAGGGCTTTTTGATTTATGTAAAAAAGTTGAAAAAATTGCAGGAGTTAATATTCCGAAAAATAAAGCTATCTGTGGAGAAAATACCTTTATCCATGAATCCGACATCCATGTTCATGCCATTTTATCGGGCAATGTTGCGGCTTTTGAGCCATACGAGCCTTCCCTGGTAGGACAAAAAAGAGTCGTTTGGTTTGGGAGTACAACTTCAACAGACTCTATTGAAATGAAGGCAGAAAGAATGGGAGTGAAATTAACCTCTACCCAAATTCAGACTGTTATGGATAAAATCAAAGAAAAGGTCGATGAAAGAGGTTTTGCAACGGAAGAGGAAGTCGAAAATTTCATAAAAGCTTTGAAAAAATAAATTGAAGAGGCTTACCGGGGGACCATAAATCCGGATAGTCTCTTCTATCTTTTTTCTATATCGATATTGAGGAAAAGCCAGATTTGTAAAAGATTCTTTTGAGATCCTTTAATAAATGAATTTGGGTCCATAGAAGAGATGGTTCGAAAATTTATTGCCCTCTTGGGTTCACAAATATTTGTTTCTCTCGGAGGATTATCGATACCACCTCTAATCCCTTTTTTCCAACCTAAACTAGGGCTTACCTATACCCAAGTGGGTTCCATCATGACCTTCCTGTACATTGGTGCCATGATCATGTCTCTTCCCGCCGGTTGGTTAACCGATACGCTCGGCATTAAAAAAATGATCTTTTTATCCCAAGTGATTATGGGAGTATTCGTAATTTTGTTTAGTGCCATCGGAAATTATCTCATGGCCATTCTTTTAGCTTTCCTGATGGGACTGGGGTACGGAATGGTGAATCCTCCAACGACAAAAGGCATTATGCTATTGGTGAAGAAGGGGAATAGGGGTTTCCTTATGAGCCTCAAACAGACGGGTGTTCCAATCGGAGGCGCAATCGCCGCCGGGTTATTACCACCGCTGGCTATCCTCTTCTCATGGAGATTTTCTTTTATCCTCGCTGGGATACTTGTTATTCTGGGTGGTTTTTTGTCTTACATTCTGTATCATCAGGACCGAGAAAAGTCCTTCTCATTTAATTCTAATCCTGAAGAAACCTCCAAGAGTGACTGGAGAAAAATATTTAAGAATAAAGATATTATCTTCCTGAGCGTAGCTAGTGCCTTTTGTTCTATGGTCCAGATCGCCTTAGTCACCTATCTTATTCTTTATTTAAGAGATGTTAAAAAGTTTGATTTAATTTTGGCTTCCTCCTTTTTGGCTCTGGTTAATATAGGCGGGATTCTCGGCAGGATATTTTGGGGGGCAGTAAGTGACCGATTGTTTAAGGGGTCCAGAAAAATCGTCTTAAAATTACTCGTTTCCTTAATCTTTCTTATCTCACTCATACTGGGGCTCAATATCGATCTTCCTCTGGTTATTCTATTTTTTGTCATCTTCATTTTTGGTCTATCGGCGATTGGTTGGAATGGAGTCTATCACGCATTTATTGTAGAATTATCCGGGAAAGAACTGGCAGGCAAGGCGATCGGTATAAGTTTGGCGATCGTTTTTATTGGGAATCTTTCCGGGCCAATCATCTTTGGGAAAATAATCGATATAAGCGGCTCGTACAATATGGCATGGTATTTTTTATCCGCGACGATGGTTGGGGCATTTTTTTTATTAAACAGGATTCGCGAAGAAAAGATTTCTGTCGGATCGATTAGGAGTAGTAGATGGGCATGACAATTACTGAGAAAATTATCGCGAGGCATGCGGGAACAAAGATTGTAAAGCCGGGAGATTTAGTGATGGCCCGAGTGGATATCGCTTTGGGCAATGATGTTACGTTGCCAATTGCTCTTGATGAATTTGAAAAAACCGGGGCGAAAGAAGTCTTCGATAAAGAGAGAGTGGTCTTCGTACTGGATCATTTTACTCCCAGTAATAATGTTCAAACTGCACAACAATGTCTGAAAATTAGAAGATTTGCCGAGAAATATGGTTTGATCCATGTTTACGATGGAGGAAGAGCAGGGATTGAACATGTCTTGTTGCCCGAGATGGGAATGGTTCTTCCCGGTTACTTGGTGATTGGCGCTGATTCTCATACCTGCACCTACGGAGCTTTGGGAGCTTTTTCCACAGGGATTGGGAGTACAGAACTTGCTTCAGCAATGGCTTTAGGAGAGATTTGGCTTAAAGTTCCAGAGACGATCAAGATTGAATACCATGGCCGACTGGGGGAATGGATCACAGGGAAAGACCTCATCCTATACACGATTGGAAAGATTGGGGTTGATGGGGCGCTATATAAAGCTATTGAGTTTGGTGGGGAGGTAATTCATCAATTGTCCATTGATAGTCGATTTGCCATGTGCAATATGGCTATCGAAGCCGGAGCGAAAAATGGAATTATAGAAGCCGATGAGATTACTTTGGAATATGTTGAGAAGGTTAACCTTCAAAATAAAGAAGTTCAAATTTTGGAAAGTGATGTAGACGCTAGTTACAGTGCGATATTGGAATTTGATTGCACCTTGATAGCCCCCCAAGTCGCGTTCCCTCATTCTCCCGGCAATGTAAAATCTATTAACGAGATTGAGACGATCACTATTGACCAAGTGGTGATAGGCTCTTGTACTAATGGTAGGATGGAGGATCTCAGGATCGCTGCAAGAATTTTAAAAGGGAAAAAAGTAAGTAACAATTTAAGATTGCTTATTTTTCCTGCTACGCCTCATATCTACCAGAAGGCAATCGCAGAAGGAATCTTGGATATTTTTTTAGAAGCAGGGGGGACAATATGTCCTCCTCGCTGTGGCCCATGTTTTGGAGGTTCTATGGGACTTTTGGCAGAAGGGGAAAGATGTGTTTCTACCACCAACAGAAATTTTGTAGGTCGGATGGGCCATATCAAGAGCGAAGTTTATCTTTCCAGTCCAGCGGTTGCAGCGGCTTCCGCAGTCCTGGGCAGATTAGCCCATCCAGAAGAAGTGGTCTCTAAGGGGGCAAAATGAAGGGAAAAGCTTGGAAACTCGGAGACAATATCGACACTGATGTTATTATTCCGGGAAAATATTTAAATATATCGGATCCCAAAGAGTTGGGAAAACATTGTATGGAAGGGATCGATAAAGAATTTTCACAGAAAATTGCACCTGGGGATATTCTGGTAGCAGGAGAGAATTTTGGATGTGGCTCATCCCGTGAACATGCCCCGATAGCCATTCAGGCGGCCGGAATCTCCTGTGTCATTGCTAAAACGTTTGCAAGAATATTTTACCGAAATTCGATTAACATCAGTCTTCCGATCATCGAATGTCCAAAGGCTGTTGAGAAGATAGAAGAAAAAGATCTCCTGGAAGTTGATTTTGGCCGAGGCAAGATTTCGGATATCAGAAAAGGAGAAGAGTATGACTTTTTGCCTTTTCCATCCTTTCTGGAGGAGATCATTCAAGACGGGGGGTTGATCAACTATACCCGAAAGAAGCTTAAGGAGAGAGTTCATTAGAAGAGGAGGATCATATCTCTGACAAATCAGATTTGTCGTTTTATCACCGATACAGAATTTTCAACTCTGCCGCCAGCGGTGATCGAGAAGGCGAAGGAATGCTTCGTCGACTGGTTCTGCGTAGGCATGGCTGGGATCCGCGAACCTGGAGTGAAGATTTTAATCGAGACCCTCATTGAAATGGGTGGTGAGAAACAAGCAACAATTCTGGGATGTGGACTAAAGACCAATGCCATGTTTGCTGCTTTGGTGAACGGCACTATGTCTCATGCCCTTGATTTCGACGATACTCAAAGAGAATGGGCTCTTGAAGCGGTCTTTTTGCGGTCTTTAAGATATATTGCCGACTTCTAAAATAAGGAGGTGCCTAATGGAATTGACCAAAGCTTTGGCAAAAAATATAGTTAAGACCCAATATGAGGACCTTCCTAAAGAGGTGAAGGAGGCAACCAAAAGAAGTATTCTCGATACCCTAGGAGTTATGATACCACCTACGACTCTGGAAAAGGTGTGTATCACATTGGCTGAGATGGTTCATGAAGTGGGAGGAAAGGAGGAGAGTACCCTTATAGGTTTCGGTTGGAAAGCTCCCTGCTGGGATGCTGCTTTTGTTAATGGTTCTCTTACACATGTTTTAGATTATGATGATACAACAGATGAACCAACGCATCATCCTACAGCGCATACTTTTCCAGCTGCTTTAGCTATCGCCGAGAGAAAAGGTGGAGTGAGTGGTAAAGATTTTATTACTGCTGTTGCTTTGGGAAATGACCTTGGCGTGAGGCTGGTTTCTGCCCCAAAAGGAGAGGTGTTTTCGGATTATCCCTGGTTCCCCATTACAACTTTTGGTACCTTCACAGCTACTGCGGCAGCAGGCAAAATGTTGAAATTATCTGAAGAGGAAATGATAAATGCCTTTGGGCTTTCTATTCACCGAGTTTTTGGCATTTCTGAGGCTGTAGCTGCCCCAGGTTCAGATATGAGAGCGATAAGAGATGGTTTTACTAATAGAGAAGGGGTTCTCTGTGCTCTTATGGCGGGAAAGGGAATAAGGGCGTGTAAGGATCCAATTGAGACACTTTTTAAAACCCTGTATAGGGGAGAGTATGACCCTGAAGCTCTCATCTTAAACCTTGGGAAGAAATTTAGAGGAGCTGAAGCCAGTTTGAAACCATGGCCGGCGTGCAGAGAAACCCACGGCTATATCCAAGGTGCGCTAGAAATTGTCAAAGAAAACGATATACAACCAAACCAGATAGAAGAGGTAAACTTGACGGTAGGGACATTTGGAGGACGGCATGTTTGTGAACCGGTGGCGGTAAGACAGAATCCGCAATTAAGTATTGATGCCAAGTTCTCTATGTTCTTCACTGTAGCAGTTGCTTTCACCAAGAGAAAGGTAGAAATTTCTGATTTTTTGCCTGACAACTTGAAGAATTCTAAAGTCTTGGACCTGGCAAAGAGGATGAAACACAAAATTGACCCCACCTATGGAGTCGTTACTCCTGCTTTGATTGAGGTAAAAACCACTGATGGAAGGTTCTTTTCCAAGTTTATAAAGACACTCTATGGACACCCCGAAAATCCTTTGAGTCAGAATGATCTCATAGCGAAGTTTAAAGATTGTGTTCGATACGCTAAAAAGCCTCTTCCCGCGGAAAAGACAGAGAAATTCATTGAGCAAATTCTTAAACTTGAAGAAGTAAAGGATATCCGGGAAATTACAAACTTGTTGTGACTTATACAAAAATTCAGAATAGATTTGGGTAGACTTTGCTTTCTGCAGTAAGCAGGGATTGAACGGGAGAGAAGATATTGGAGAAAAAATATAGCAGCATTCGCGGAATATTCGGGGGATATTATCGAGTTTAAGGGAATATAGGCTTTCAGTCCGTAAAAAACCGTCGTCACGCAGCAAATGCCTGTACGGTGCTTTCATTGGAGGTAAAAAATGGCGAGAAAAGAATTGATCACGTTACTTGCAGTAGGGGATGTATGTGTTGATAGAGAAGAGCCTGATTCGATATTTGCCTATGTTGCTCCAGTTATTACCTGAATTTTGCACCATTTTGACAAAATCTCGTGCAAAAAATTTTTTGCACGGACAAAATGGATTGTATTATCAATGGGTTGCAACTACTTTAAAACACATGGCTCTAAATGTCCCTATTTTTCTGGGTCTTCAGGACGTCGCATAAAGCCTCAATTAATGGGGGTCTGCGGGTTCTTTTCTTTTTCGGCGGAACCTTTTTGGTTAAAAGTGAAACATTCATGAGTCTCGGCATAGCCAACGAGAGCAAGGCCATTGTGATAACATAGTCTTTTACGGGCGATTACATGCAAAATTCAGGTATTAAGAGTGCGGATATCAGGTTCTGCCAGTTGGAAGCGGTCTATTCAGAGAGAGGAGCTCCTCAGCCTCATTGTAGAGTTCCATTGAAGGCTCATCCGAGGAATGCGCCGGCGATTCAGAGGGCTGGCTTTCAGGTCGCCTCTTTCGCCAGCAACCACACCTTGGACTGGGGAGCAGATGCTGCTCTTGATACATTGGATGTGATGCGGAAAACCGGAGTCCATATCATTGGAGTGGGTAAGAATATTGCAGAGGCCAGAGAGCCGAAAATTATGGAGTGTAGGGGGACTAATGTCGCTTTTCTAGCTTACTGCTCCATTTTACCTATGGGGTGCTGGGCGGAGGCCAATAAATTTGGATGTGCGCCAGCAAGGGGGTGGACATTTTATGAGCAGATAGAGCACGATCAACCGGGAACCCCGGCAAGGATTCACTCGTTTGCCCATGAGGATGATCAGGCAGCCATGATAAAGGATATCAACAATGTCAAGGCGCAAGCCGATCTCGTCATGGTTTCCATGCATTGGGGAATTCATTTTAAGGAGGCTGAAATTGCCGCATACCAGAAAGAGTATGCCTATGCTGCCTGTCTGCTGGCTCATCCTACGATTGACGCGGTCATAGAGATTAAAACTCGACATCATCCCAAATTGGAAGAAATCCGAGAAGTGATCTGCGAGGTTTCTCCGCTTGCTGCGGATGCAGCCGGGATAAAGAAACCGAAGACGGGACTAGAAGGGAAGTTTAGCCTTCCTTTCTGTGCTGTCATCGGCCTCACTGAAGGGAGGGCAGGAGAAAGCCAATTTCAGAACCACAATGTAGAAGATCTTGGGATTAAGAGACTAATGGAAAAAGTAACGCTCGTTTCCCAGCCGAAAATACCGGTGACTACTGCGGTAGTTCAGGTGGTTATGGCAAATGGAGAATCGTATAGGAAAAAGATCGATTACCCTCAAGGACATCCGAACAATCCCCTGCTTCCTGGGCAATTGGAGGAGAAATTTAAGGATTTAACGGTAGGGGTTCTGGGAGAAACAAAAGCTTTTGGACTACTTAAAAAGCTAAATAAATTGGAAGAAGTTTCAGACATAAATGAATTAATAGCTTTTTGCTTTTGAAGGGGCGTTAACCTTATCATATATAAGGTGTTTTATAAAAATTAAAAAAAAGGAGGAAAGGGTTATGAAAAAATGTTTTTGCGTTTTAATTGGATTGGGGGTTCTTTTAACACTGTTATTTACTTACAGTCATCACGTAATAGCAGCAGAGCAAAAACCGATGGTCATTAAATTTGCCCATCAACTTCCGGAAAGCCAATCTGTGGCAAAACAGGCAAGGGTTTTTGAAAAATTGGTCAAGGAAAAATCTAAAGGAAATGTCGTGATCGAGGTTTACCCTGCCGCTCAGCTTTTTACAGCTCGAGACCTTTATCCAGCGGTAAGGAAAGGCAGTGTCGAAATGGCTGCAGTCGTTATCGGTCCCATTCAGGGAGCTATCCCTTTGATGGAAATTTTCGATGTCCCTTTCGTATTTCAGAACTATGATCAGGTGATGAAGGCTTGGTACGGTTTTCCAGGGGATTATTTAAAACAAGAGATGGAAAAACACGGGGCCAAATTCATGGCTGAGGGCTATTATGGTTTCACGCATATTTGCAACATCAAGCATGAGATCAGGACACCCAAAGACATCCGAGGCCTCAAAATTCGCTGCATTGGGCCTCTGACGGCAGAGATCATAAGTGCAATGGGTGGAGGTGCAGTTGTTATGGGAGGAGATGAAGCCTACCTGGCCATGTCCAGAAAGGTGGTGGACGGCTCATTCACTGGTTTGGTTTCAATGGCTACTCGAAAGTATTGGGAGATCCAAAAATATTTAAGCCTGATCAATCTGAACTACACTGGAATCCCGATGCTGATCAACTTGCAATTTTGGAAAGGCCTATCCAAAGAAGTCCAGAACCTACTTCAAGCGAGTGCCAAAGAATCTGAAGATTTTGTTTTGAAAGAAACCATCAAGGAGGAGAAGGAAGCCGTGGACCTCCTGAAGGAAAAAGGGATGATTGTTTATACACCAACGCCCGCAGAAATGGAAGAGTTCCGCAAGTTCTGTGCGCCGATTAAAGATGCCTGGATTAAGAAACACGGTGATATTGCGGCAAAGATGGTGAAATTTGTTGAAGAAATAAAATAATTGGGAGACCGTTTTCAACTTAAGCCTATCACAAATCAAAATACCGTCTTGGATCAGGGTATTTGCTGGGTGGCCCGGGTGAGCTGTTGATTTTGCCTCTGCAGCCACCCAGTTTATTCAATTTGTTGAGCTTCCTCAATCGCAATAGTTGCTATATTTATTGCACTGAGGACAATTTCCGGTTCTGCTTTCCAAAGGAGATCGCTTCATGAGTCCTCCCTTAACGACAGACAGGAACATAGACGTAGAGATGAATATTGACCCAGGAGATGAGAAAACGGGACATCCCTGGATTGGTGAAGAAGTAAAATGGCTCAAATGGATTGATAAGCTGAGCGACTTCGGGGGTATCATTGGCGGAGCTCTGATCCCTGTTGCCACTTGCATGATATTTTATGAGGTTATTAAACGCTATTTTTTCAAGTCTCCAAGCACTTGGGTCACAGAAATAAGTATCTATATGGTATTAGCCAGTGTTTTACTCTCCATTGCCTATACATTGAAGGAAAATTACCATATCCGGGTCGATTTTATCACCAATATGCTTTCAGCCCGGGCCAAAACAATATTGGAAATCGTAACTTCCTTCCTGGCTCTCTCTTTCTGTTTCTACCTGATTTGGGAGGGGGCAAAACTAACCCTCGAAGCCTTTATGATGGGGGAAAAAACCGCGACCATCCTAAGAGCCCCTCGTTTCGTACTTTTGGGCCTCGTCCCCTTAGGGGGGGCGATGCTGGCTTTGCAGTACCTCCACATTCTTCAAAGATTGTTTAAGGCCATTCCGAGACAGAAGACTGACGGAGACCGTCAGTCAACTCGAAACGGAATTTTAGTTTCCGGAGGTCTTATCTTCCTTCTTATCATCGGTATCTTGTTGATAAAAAATACAACTGTAATTGCTGCGACAATACTCTTTTTTAGCTTACTGATGAGTGGAATGCCTGTTTCCTTGGCTTTATCTCTATTTGGAATGTTTTGTTTTATCTTCTTTTTTGAATCACCTACGATTATATCTCAGCTTCCCCTTGTCACTTATGGGACCCTGGACAACGAAATCCTTTCAAGTGTCCCCTATTTTATTTTCTGCGGCATCATTTTCACAAACGGACAGGTGAGCCGCAAACTTTTTGATTTTGCTCATGTATGGGTCAGACATCTGCCAGGGGGAATTGCGATTGCCTCCATGATTTTTTGCGCAATCTTTGCTGCGATATCAGGCTCCAGTCCGGCAACAGCTGCTACCATCTCACTATTGGCATTGCCGGAAATGCTCTCGCGAGGATATGAAAAGAAATTCGTTCTGGGATTGCTGGCTGCAGGAGGAACCCTGGGCATTCTCATCCCACCGAGTATTCCCATGATGATCTACGGAGCTATGACCGACGAATCGATCTCACAACTCTTTATGGCCGGGCTTATTCCAGGACTGATCCTAACCGGAATGTTCATACTCTATATTGTTCTCGTGAACAAATTTGGGGAAAAAGAGTTACCCCGAGGAGGGGAGAAGGCAACCCTTCGTGAAAAATTGTCCGCCACAAAGTCAGCCACCACCGTGCTCACCATCCCGATTATCATTTTGGGAGGGATCTACTCCGGAATATTTACTCCCACGGAGGCTGCTGCCGTTGCCTCAGTTTACAGTATGTTGGTTTGTGTCATACTTTACAGAACCCTTCCCATGTCGATCTGGAAGAAGACGTTGTTAGAAACGGCAAGGACCTCCTCCATGCTTATGTTCCTTGTGGTAGGGGCAAACATCGCAGGCCAGGCGTTGACGATGATGCAGCTGGCTCAAAATGCTTTACAATATATCATCTCCCTTCAACTGCCGCCATGGCTTGTCTTGATTTCAATTAACCTCTTTCTGATCATTTTGGGGATGCCCCTGGAGGCTATCTCTATCTTAGTGATAACACTACCCATTTTACATCCCCTGATCGTCAATCTTGGATTTAGCCCTCTCTGGTTTGCAGTCATCATGGTCATTAATATGGAGATGGCATTGATTTCACCACCGGAAGGATTAAACCTATTTATCCTGCAAAGGTTAGGAAATGCTACCACGGCAGATGTTTCGAAGGGGGTGATTCCCTTCTTGATCGTCATGGCTATCTTTTTAATCATCGTTTCCTGTTTCCCAGTCCTTTCGACCTGGTTGCCTTCAATCCTGATCAAGTGAGGAAAGATTGAGGATTCATCCCAGAGATAAGAAGCCGTGGTTAGTTGAGGAACCCAAAGAAATAAAGGTATCCACGGAATAAGGAGGTAGGAATGGTTCATAAGGAAACCATCACGTTATTGGCCGTAGGAGACGTGCTAGTAAATCGGAAGGAACCTGATACCATATTTACTTATGTCTCTCCCCTGATTCAGTCTTCTGACATTGCTTTCTGCCAACTGGAGACAAACTATTCAGAAAAAGGAACTCCCTTGCCCCAGGCTCGTATTCCATTAAGGGCCCATCCCCAGAATGCCCCAGCCATTCGGAGGGCAGGCTTTCATATCGTCTCCTTTGCCAGCAATCACCACATGGACTGGGGAGCTGATGCCCTTCTCGATACCATCGACGTGATGAAGCAAACGGGCGTCGACATCATCGGAGTGGGCAGAAATATTGAGGAGGCCCGTAAACCGAAGGTGATGGAGTGTAAGGGAATAAAGGTCGCTTTTCTGGCTTATAGCTCTATACTCCCTTTGGGATACTGGGCAGAATCCAATAAACCGGGGTGTGCTCCCTTGAGGGCATGGACATTTTATGAACAGGTTGAGCATGACCAACCCGGGACACCCGCAAGGGTCCACTCTTTTGCCCATGAAGCGGACAAGGCTGCCATGATCCTGGACATCCAACAAGCCAAAACCCAAGCAGATATTGTGTTTGTATCCATACATTGGGGCATTCATTTTAAAGAGGCTGAAATCGCTGAATATCAGAAAGAATGTGCCTATGCAGCTTTAGATGCAGGGAGTGATGCCATTATCGGTCATCATGCTCACATCCTAAAACCGATTGAGGTGTATAAGGGCAAACCCATTTTTTACAGTCTTTGTAACTTTGCTTTCGATCTCCCTCTGCCAGAAACGGTTTTGAAAAGTGAGCGCTGGCAGGAGCTGATGGCAATTAACCCCAGTTGGACGATCGATCCAAGATATAGAGCTTATCCATTCCCTGCTGATTCCCGGATGTCGATGGGGATAAAGCTGCGAATTTCAGATAAAAAAATAAAGAAGGTTTCCTTTCTTCCAGTTTTAATAAATGAAGATTCACAACCAAGATTTCTATCCCAGAAGGATAAAGAGTTTAATGAGGTATTGAACTATATTGAAAAGATCACGTTGAATCAAAAGATTGATACCAAATACATCATCGAGGGAGATGAGGTTGTGGTCTTTACTTGAGAGAAAAGATTGATTCTGAATAATTCTAAAGTTTCGTTGAAGAAATTTAAAAAATAAACCCCGTGGGTTAAAGGAGTTATGATGGGTTCGATTGTCATTATTGGAGGTGGCTGGGCGGGTTGTGCGGCAGCAATTACTTCCAGAAAGCTCGGAGCGAGTGTAACTTTATTAGAAAGAACTGATATGTTGCTGGGTACGGGGCTAGTAGGTGGAATTATGAGAAACAACGGTCGCTGGACCGCGACTGAAGAAACAATCGCAATGGGAGGAGGGGCTGTTTTTAGGATTATAGATAATACATGTAGGTTTAATAATATCAAATTTCCAGGGCAGGAAAATGTTTCTATTTACGACTTGAATAAAATTGAACCAAAAATAAGGAAATTTATGACAGGCTTGGGTATTAACATAAAACTCGAAAGTAGGGTAACAGATGTTAACTTAAGACGCAAAGAGATAGAATCAGTAGTATTAAATGGTGATGAGAAAAAAACTTTGAAAGGGGACATTTTTATAGAAGCAACCGGATCTGCGGGTCCTTTCAACATTTGTAATTCATACGGTAATGGCTGCGTGATGTGTATATTAAGATGTCATACTTTTGGAGGACGGGTTAGCGTTGCACAGAGGGCAGGAGTTAAGGAAGTTGATGCATTGGGCTCTAAAGATTCTATCGGAGCGATGAGCGGAAGTTGCTTGGTGAGTAAAGATTCTCTTTCAAAAAATGTTGTATGTAAGCTTAATGAAAAAGGTGTTCTGATCGTAAAGATCCCTGAAGAACTGAGAGTTGGTGGACAATCGGGTGTTAAGGCATGTCCTCAATATACGGGGAAGGAATTTATTGAAAGTCTCATTGTTCTGGATGTTGGTTACGCAAAACTCATGGTTCCATTTTTTCCTCTTTCTTCTTTGAGAAAAATTCCTGGATTCGAAAAGGCAAGATATATTGATCCCCTGGGCGGGACGAAAGGAAACTCTATAAGGTACGCATCTATTTCGCCGAGGGAAAACACCCTAAAGGTAAGAGGGATCGAAAATCTATTTTGTGCTGGAGAGAAAACAGGACCAATTGCCGGGCATACCGAGGCAATTATAACTGGAATTTTGGGAGGTTATAATGCAACCAGACTAAGTAAAGGCAAAGGTCTTCTTTCACTACCCAAGGAATCGCTAATCGGTGATTTTATCTCTTTTGTAAATGAGCAGATGTCAACAGAAGAAGGATTGAAGAAAAGGTACACCTTCTCTGGTTCGGTCTATTTCAACCGGATGAAGGAAATCGGTTTCTATATCACAGATAGGACTGTGATCCGACAGAGAGTGAAAAAGATGAGTTTTCAAGATGCCTTTTTGAATCTCTAATCAGAACATCACTATCCCATCAAGAAATTGAAATTTTTGAGAATGGATTACAAATAAGGAGGAACACAATTATGAGCGATATCAAGGGGCCTTCAGACTTGGAAAAGGAAGTTCTGAAGCAGAAATTATGTGTTGCCTGTGGTGCCTGCATGGGCTTATGCGCCTACTTTGGAACTTTTCAGGGAAAAGTGGTGATGTTGGACAGTTGCAAACTCATCCAAGGGCGCTGTTATGCCTTTTGTCCGCGCACCACAACTGACATGGAGAAATTACGATTAGAGTTCTTTGATAAAAGAGATTTCCTACCGGAGATCGGTCCCTTCCGTGGTCTCTATATTACCCGGGCTTCAGATAAAAGCATCCGCACCAAGAGCCAGCATGGCGGAAGTACAACAGCTCTAGTTGAGTTAGCTATGAAAGAAGGGCTCATCGACTCCGCCATCATGACCTGTTCTAACGGTGGTTTAAATCCCTCTGGGATGTTAGTCTCCAAACCTGAAGAGGTTCGCCGATGTTCAGGAAGCAGTTTCCAAATACCACCTTCCCTAATGATTCTCAATCAGGCCTTGAAAGAAAACAAATACAAGAAAATCGGTGTAATAGGGACCCCATGTAAAACATTAGCGGCATACAAAACAAGAAGTAAGCCTTTTGCCGAAAATGATCATCATGCCGATAATATTGCGATGGTCTTTGGGCTGTTCTGCGGTTGGGGCCTTGACTGGGTCGGTTTAGAAAAGGTGATCGAGGGTAAGACACCTCCTGAAAAGGTAAAACATATTGATGTACTTCCTAGCAAATACCAAATCTTGGAAGTCAAGACGAGGAATGGCCGGATCGAGGTGCCATTGGATGAGATCTATCCCATCGTTAGAGAGAGTTGCCGTTACTGTACGGATATGACGGCTGAATTCAGCGATATCTCCATTGGTGGGGCTCGAAGTTCAAAAGGTTGGGATTTTGATCGTGGCTGGAATCAGGTCATTGTTCGGACGAGAAAAGGCGAGGAACTCCTGAAAATTGCGAGGGAAAAAAGAATATTGGAGTTCCGGGAAATAGAATCTGAAAATTTTGATAAATTAAAGAAGGCCTCTAGAAATAAGAAAAAAAATGCTACCCAGAATATCCTTAAAAAAACGGGTAACGGGAATAACCTTTTATATTTGGATCCTGAAGACCCAGGACTGAAAGGCCTTCTACATAGTGCAATCTGAAAGAGTGATTGTGATCATTAAAAAGGGAGGATGAGCGTATGTCTATCGTTAATTTGGATGCTCCTGGCCGAACAGTTCTCATGATGGGGAATGAGGCTACTGCGCGTGGAGCTTTGGAAGCAGGGGTTATGGTAGCGACTGCCTATCCAGGTACCCCCTCGTCCGAAATCATTGGCTCCTTGGCCGAGGTGGCCAAAGAGAGAGAGATCTATGTTGAGTGGTCAGTCAATGAGAAGGTGGCTTTGGAAGTGGCTGCTGCTGCTTCGATGGCCGGTCTGCGGGCTATCACGGCGATGAAGCAGAATGGGTTGAATGTGGCATGTGATTACTTATTCACATTAGGTTTGACGGGAGTAAAGGGAGGAATCGTTTTGGTTGTCTGCGACGACCCCGCATCACACTCCAGCTCCAACGAGGAAGATACAAGAGCCTTTGCCCGGATGGGCGACTTCCCCCTCCTGGAGCCAACTACCTTCCAGGAGGCAAAGGACATGACAATATATGCCTTGGAGCTCTCTGAGGAGCTGAGGACCGTCGTGATCCTGCGCGGTGTGACACGAATTTCCCATGCAAGGGGAAATGTCAAACTGGGGGAACTGCCTAAGGATCACCGTAAACCCTATTTCGACACATCTTCTCCTTTTACCTATTCTCCAATGGTTCAGAAACATTCTTTGCTTCACGAAAAACTGAACAAGGCTAAGGAGCGATTCGAGACTTCTCCTTTCAACAGTTACGAGGGACCGGAGAAGCCAGACCTCATGGTTATCGCTTCGGGCACTGGAATCTTTTACTCCCGTGAAGCGGTAACCCTAATGGGTTTAGAAGACCAGGTCGGAATCCTGAAGTTAGGAACCACTTGGCCCCTTCCTGATCGATTTCTTGGAAAGCATTTAGCACGGACACAGAAAATTATGTTCGTTGAGGAGGTAGATCCCTTCCTCGAATCAAATGTGAAGGAGGTTTGGGCAGATTTAGCTCCAATTTTAGAGATCGGTCCTCGAACTTTTTATGGTAAGCGCTCCGGCCACATTCCCATCGTGGGCGAGCTTACAACAGACCGTGTGATCGAAGGTCTAAAGAAGGCCTTAGATGAGGTGTACGAACCCTGTGATCCTAACTATTCCAGGCGTGCTAAGGAAGTAACTAAAGAATTTGTCTCAGACCGTGCACTAGGTTTCTGCCCTGGCTGCCCCCATAGGGCCTCCTACTGGGCCATCAAAAACGCCTTGAAGCTTGATGATCGGGAAGGTTTTCTTACACCTGATATCGGCTGTTATGCACTCGCTCGAACCGCCTCTGGTTTCTTCCTCTCTAAGACTGGAGGGGCCATGGGATCGGGAACAGGTCTTGCCTGCGGTTTCGGCAAACTTCAGGAATTTGGATTCGACCAGTCAGTCATCTCTGTCTGTGGCGATTCAACCTTCTTCCACGCTGTCATGCCTGCACTGGTCAATGCTCAATACAATAAATCCAATTTCGTTATGTGTATCTTGGACAACAGCGCTACAGCAATGACAGGGTTTCAACCCCATCCTGGTGTAGGAACAAGCGCGATGGGTGATCCTGCACCAATTTTGGATATCGAAGCTATCTGCCGTGCTATGGGAGCCAAGGTGGAGGTTAAAGATCCCTTCGACCTGAAGGATACCACTGAAACAATCACCCGCCTCTTCCAAGATCGTGAGGGGGTGAAAGTCCTCATTCTCAAGCGAAAGTGTGCTTTGTTGAAGGCAAAAGGCGAAAAACCCCCCTATAAAATACACATTGCCCTTGAAAATTGTGTTGGTCAGGACTGTGGTTGCAATCAACTCTGTACACGGATCTTCCGTTGTCCCGGTATCATCTGGGATACTGAAACCAAGAAAGCCAAAGTAGATGAAGTCATCTGTGTAGGATGTGGGGTATGCACTGATATCTGCCCCAACTCGGCCATTATCAAGGAGGAAACATAGTGGTGACCCTAAAAAAAGATCCTTTAAACTTAATTATTACAGGAGTGGGTGGGCAAGGAAACGTTCTCGCCTCTCAGTTAATCGGGAATGCCTTGGTCGCCAAAGGTTATTTTGTTACCATTGGGGAGACTTATGGTGCCTCCCAGAGAGGCGGCCCGGTCATGAGCCATGTACGCATCTCGGAGAAGACTCAATGCGCCCCTCTAATCCCTGAAGGGAAGAGCGATGTTATTTTGGGACTAGAACCTATGGAGACCATTCGGATCATTGGGCCTTATGGAAACCCAAATATTCTAGTAGTCACCAATTCCCGTCCCATCTACCCGTTGGATGTGACCGTGGGTAATACAAAGTACCCTGACTGGAAGGTGATCCGTGCTGTTATCGCCGAGCTCTCTCAAAAAGCCTATTTTGTGGATGCCACAGAAATGGCGATGAATTTGGGCACTCCCATCTTGGCAAATATCATCATGGTGGGTGCCCTGGTTGCCTTGAAGGTCCTTCCACTGAACAGAGAAGATATTTTGGGAGTTCTCCAGGAAACCTTTTCTACCCAGAAGCTTGAGATCAACATAAAGGCTTTAGAATTAGGTATTGAAACTATTAATAATAAAAATAATTAAAGAGAATCGGAGGTAATTGTCAAAATTAGATGAAACAGAAAAAACTACGATGTTGATCTACAAATTTCTATTACAAGGAAAGGGGGATAACAAATGAATGTAAAGAAAAAGATGAATTCCGACATAATTGTCGTTGGAGGCGGGAATGCAGGTTTGGTTGCAGCCATAGAGGCTAAAAATGCCGGAGTGAATGTTGTAATCATCGAGAAATCTCCTAAGAAAGTACGAGGAGGAAATAGTCGCCTTTCTGATGCCTTGTTTAGAATTCCGGCTGATGGAACGAGAGATTATGAGCTTTTATTAAAAGGTGCGAAATTACCCAAAGAAGAATTGATCATTGAACCTTATCCCAAAGATGACTTTTATAATAAAGTTATGAAATTATCAAATGGTTTAGCAGACAAGAGGCAGACGGAAATATATGTGAATAGATCATTAGAGACAGTCATGTGGATGAAAGAGCAGGGGCTACAATGGGATATTTGGACTGGACATATGGTTAAGAAAGGAGATCAACTTTTGTTACCTGCTGGACAATTAGCTCTTCAGGCTTTAGGCTCTGGAGAAGGTCTAATGGAAATGCTTTATGGTATAGCAGAAAATAAGGACATTGAGGTTTTATACGAAACTGCAGCCCATAAGTTAATCACAAATGAGGAGGGCAGGGTGTGTGGTATGGTAGCTTTGGGTATAGATGGGTGGATTCAGATAGATTCAAAAGCTGTTATCTTGTCCTGTGGAGGATTTCAAGCAAATCCTGCATGGAGGAGACGTTATCTTGGAGAAAATTGGGATCTCGTTAAGCTTCGTGGTACACGCTACGATACGGGAGAAGGGATAAATATGGCAATTGAGATTGGTGCCCAACTTACAGGCCATTGGGGAGGGTGCCATGCTTCTATTGTAAGCGAAGATTCTCCCATGATAGAAGCACAAGCAACAGGTTCTGAACGCTATTATTATCCATTTGGAATAATGGTCAATCGAGATGGAGACCGGTTTGTTGATGAAGGGGAAGACTATGTATTTTTTACTTATGCAAAGTTTGGGAAAGAAATATTGAAACAACCTGGAGCAGTAGCCTTTCAAATTTTTGACGCTAAAGTAATTCCAGTTTTAAATCCCGATTACCAAAACGCGGTCAGGGTAGAGACTGATTCCCTCGAAGAGTTAGCTCAAGAGCTAGATATAAATGTCGAAAGATTTCTGGAGACAGTCAAAGCCTTCAATAATGCAATCATTGATGACCAAAAGCCATTTGTACCAAATCAACCCGATGGTAAGCAGACCAAAGGCTTAAGGCCGAATAAAACAAACTGGGCTCAGAAGATTGATACACCTCCATATCGAGCATATGCTGTTGTATGTGGGCTTACCATGACATATGGAGGACTGAAAGCCAACGAAAGAACTCAAGTCATTGATACTGCGGACCGTCTGATTAAAGGCCTTTACGCTGTGGGGGAGATAACAGGTGGTTTCTTCTACCACAATTACCCAGGGGGTACAGGCCTTGTTAGGGGGGTGGTTATGGGGCGGATTGCAGGATACGAAGCAGCGGCAAGTATTAAATAGAAATTATCAAAAACATTTTAGGAGAGTCACTATAAGATGTTTGAGGAGATTAGGCCATGCGTGTTGCAGTCTGTTGTAAAGGAGTCCCTATTGATCCTGTATTAGAGTCGGTGTCAATTATTAATGGAGACATTTTTTACCGTGATACAGATTTTTACATTAATGAGTTTGATGCATACGCTCTTGAAGCAGCGTTATTCCTAAAGAATAAATATAAGGTAGAAACAATCGCTTTGACACTAGGCCCTTTGAGGGTGCAAGAGGTTCTTTATATCGCATTGGCCAAAGGAATTGATCAGGTGCTAAGAATAGACGGAGAAACAAGTCGTCCAGAATTAATCGCTAGTGGTTTGATATCTGCCTTGAAAGATATCAAACCTCAACTTGTTTTGGTAGGCGTTCAATCGGAAGACTGGATGGGGGGTGAAGTCGGTGTCTATATTTCGAAAGCGCTCGATACGGGGTTAGCCTTTGCGGTGATCGAGATCTGCGATCTAAAAGATACATATGTACGTATTAGGAAAGAAATTGGAGGAGGGAAAAAAGCTGAAGTTATTCTAAAATTACCTGCAACTCTTTGCGTACAATCAGGAATTCAACCTCTGCGTTATTTATCTATGATGAAGCGGCAGAAAGCAAGAAACAATCCGATTAAACTGTGGGGTAAACTTGATATGGAAAACGCGGGGCAGATAATATCTAGTATGATGGCATATGAGGTTAGCAATGTTTCTCTTCCTCAAAAAGAAGGACACGCAGAAATGATCACCGGTGACCGAAAAGAAAAAGCTAAAACATTATTGGAAATCATTACTAACATAGTTTAAGAAAGGAAACTATTTATGAATAGTTTTATATATATTGAGCCTTCTGAGGAGGGTATCGATTCGATAACAAAACAGATAACATCAAAAATTAGTAAGATTTCGCCTGAAATTCGGGGCCCTTTAAAAGGGATATCTGTTGGGAATCAACTAGACGGTAAAGAGGATCAACTTAGAGGTTTATTCGATGAACTAATAAAAATCGAAGTGCCCCCAGGAAGCGAATCGAATACCGAAGTTATCGCAAAGATATTAACGGATGTTATTAACGAGAATGGTCCGGGGGTGCTTTTTCTCGGTTTCACTTACCAAGGTATGGAACTCGGGCCTGCAGTAGGATGGCAGTTAGGGATGCCATTGGTTACCAATTGCGTAGATTTTGATTGGAAGGATGATCACGCAATTGCGACGAGATCAATTCAGGGGGGCAAACTGTTAGTTACTGTTAAAATAAATCTTACCCGTGGAGCGGTAATCAGTGTCCAAAAAGGAGCTTGGAAAGAAGACAAGATTTTTGATGCCGGTGCAAATTCTGTTTCGGTAACATGTCATCCTTGGAGAAACTCATGGGCAGCAGAATTTACACAGGTGATAGGAATCGCTGAAGCGAGTTTGGAAGGTGAAGAAGATATCACCAAAGCAGAAATTCTCGTTTCTATAGGTCGGGGACTAGGAGATTCTGAAAATCTACCCCTCGTGAGGGAATTGGCAGAGAAACTGGGAGGAATGATCTCATGTTCCCGTCCGGTGGTGGATTTAGGTTGGTTGCCTGCAAGCCGCCAGGTGGGTATTTCCGGTAGAACAGTTGCCCCTGTGATTTATCTCGCCTTAGGAATTTCAGGCCAGGCGAATCACCTTGCAGGAATCAATCCATCAGGAATTATCATCGCCGTGAACAAGGATCCGTCAGCCCCCATTTTCAATGTGGCCAAGTATGGTATTAACGAAGATATTTTGGAGTTTGTTCCAGTACTTCTTGAAAAGATTAAACAGAAAATAACACCTTGAAATTAAGATATCCGATACCCAAATTTTTTCTTGTGTGAATAAATTCCATTTGGAAATCTATATGTTAATGCCTCATGATGTGCTTTAAATTGTCAAAAGAAAAATGGGGGTTTTTGAAAGGTGTCGTCTAAGCAACAGATATTATCTGAAAAACTTAAAGAAAAGGGTTTAGAATTAGGGGCTTCAATCGTCGGGATTGCCGATGTCAATCAATTTGATAAAGCACCCGAACATCACAAACCGAGTGATATCCTAAAATGTGCTGCCGCTGTAATATCAATCGGAGTCGCTCAGCCAAAAGCAGTTATTCAACATGCTATGCCTTCACAATATACTCAAAGCATCTTTACAACTGCTGCTATCTTAGACCAGATTGCCTCTCAACTTAGCCTTTGGATAGAAGAACATGGATTTGAGGCAATTCCTGTTGCTGCGCGATATCTATCGATGGACGCACTATCCGGAGTGTTTCGGGGAGATCTTTCACACAAACATGCAGCGATGCTTGCAGGACTTGGAGACTTAGGAGTCAATACATTACTTATAAACCCTAAGTATGGAAATCACCTTATGTTAGTTTCCATTGTAACGAACGCCCCATTACAATCTGACGCTCCTTTTGCAAAATTATTATGTCCACGATCCGAGTGCCTGAAATGCGTTACTGCGTGCCCAGTAAAAGCCATTTCTCATTCTGGTGAGGTTGATAAAATAAAATGTAACAAATATTCTCGTCGACATTCTGATATCTATTTCGAGACATGGGGTCTTTATTTTTGCAGAGAATGCAGAAGGGTGTGCCCATTTCCAGAGTTTTAGCAAAGAAAAAAATTCTCTCAATCAAATTATTTTAATCGCCAGTTCAATAGAGAGTTGAATATGGAATTTCAAAGTTGATTTGATAGTATTTTAGAAGGAGGAAGGGATGGCTATCCAGAAAATATTTATCGCGGGATCGGGAACAATGGGAAGCGGCATTGCGCAGGTCTGTGCCCAGGCCGGCATTCGCGTACTTTTAAACGATGTTTCGCAAGATTTAATAGATAAGGGCCTGAAAAACATTTCCTGGTCCGTTGGAAAATTTATCGAGAAAGGGAAATTGTCAGAGAGCAATGAGGTGATATTAAATCGTATTGAAGCAGCTCTCGATTTTTCACGAGCTGTGGAAGCTGATTTAGCCCTGGAGGTTGTTTTCGAAAATTTCAATCTTAAGAAGGAAATATTTAAGAAGTTAGATGAAGTTTGTAAGCCTCATGTGTTCATTGCCAGCAATACGTCGACCATCCCAATCACTGAGCTCGCAAGTGTTACGAAGCGGTCGGAAAAGGTCCTGGGCCTTCATTTCTTCAATCCGGCAACGATGATGGACGTAGTCGAAGTGATAAAGGGGGTCAATACCTCTAAAGAAACCATTCAAGCAGGGTTGGATTTTGTCAAGCAAATAGGGAAAGAGCCTATTCGAGTAGAAATGGATGTACCTGGTTTTTTGCTCAATAGGATCAATCTGATAAGTTACGTTGAAGCAATTCGTCTGGTCGAACAGGGTATAGGGATGGTGGAAGAAATCGATAAGGGAATGAGGTTGGGATTCGGTCGAAGGATGGGTCCCTTCGAGACCGGAGATCTGGTGGGCCTGGATGTGAGCTATAACGGTCTAATGGCGATTTATGAAGAGAGCAAAGATATTCGTTATTATCCTCCCCAGCTGCTGAGGCGCAAAGTCAAGGCTGGTCATCTTGGAAGAAAAACTGGCAGAGGTTGGTATGAGTATAGCGAGGACGGTAGTCGAAAAGAGAAATCGTGAGGGATTCCTGTGGAATACAAAAATTTGCTATTTGAAACAGAGGGAGAAATAGGAATTATAAAATTTAATCGCCCAGAGGTGCGTAATGTACTCAATTGGGAAACCTGGATGGAACTCGAAGATGGATTGAAACACCTTCATTCAGATCCAAATCTTAGAGTGGGCATCATTACAGGTGTGGGCGATGAAGCCTTTATTGCTGGAGCGGACCTCCATATGCTCAAAAATCGAACCCCTCAAGACGCCATAAATGCCTCAAAAAAGGCGAATGAGATTCTCCTTTTCATGGAGTCGATGGATGAACCTATGATTGCTGCCATTAATGGTTGGGCGTTGGGAGGAGGTTGTGAGATTGCATTAGCCTGTGACATTCGGATTGCCAGTCAGAAGGCTCAAATCGGTCAGACAGAAGTCCGAGTGGGCATCATGCCAGGATATGGAGGGAATGTTCGCCTAATGAGGCTTATTGGCCTTGGCCGGGCAAAAGAGATGATCTATACGGGAAGAATTGTGAATGCTGAAGAAGCCGAAAGAATTGGTCTAGTCAATCGAGTTGTACCCCATGAAAAACTGCTGGAGGAGTCTTTCGCCATAGCCAAGCAGATTGCGAAGGGACCTGCTGCTATTCATGTGGCAAAACGTGCGATGTTTGAGGCTTCTCAGCGCACCCTAATCGATGCCCTGGCAAAGGACTCTGAGCTTTATGGCGAAGTCTACAAAACGAGAGACTTTAAAGAAGGAGTCACTGCTTTTTTAGAGAAAAGAAAACCTATTTTTAAAAATGAATGAGACCCCCTTTGAGAAACAGAAAGAATATTTAGAGGTGGTCGATCGGTAAAGGAGGAAAGAGAATCATGTTCTTTGAATTGAATGATGAACAAAAAGAGTTTCAGAAAAAGGTTCGGAAAATTTTTGAGAAAGAGGTGAGTCCTCTTGTGGAGGAGTATGAGAAAAAAGAAACATTCCCGACCCAACTTTTCCGGACCTTAGGCGCCCTCCATCTCCTCTGTCTACGATGTCCGAAAGAATATGGGGGCCCTGGGTTGGATAAGATTTCAGAGTGTATCTCTATGGAGGAGTTAAACCGAATCTGTGTAGGTATTGGTGCAGGGATTATGGTTCAGGGAGGCCTGGCAACTGATCCCATGCTCCATTTTGGGTCAGAAGAACTGAAGCGGACTTATTTAATTCCAGCTATTCGGGGAGAGAAAATCGGTGCTTTTGGCCTGACCGAACCCGATGCAGGGTCAGATGCCGCCGGCATTCGGACGACAGCGACGAAGCAGGGGAATGGCTACCGAATCAATGGTTCAAAGACCTTCATCACCAACGGGACGATTTGCAACTTCATTACCACTTCGGCCTATACTGATCCAAACAGAAGGGGAACAGGGATCAATCTCTTTGTCATAGAACGAGAGGACCCTGGATTTTCTGTGATTAAGAAACTTGAAAAATTAGGGAACCACTCTTCGGATACAGCAGAGTTGGCCTTTGATGACGTTTATGTCCCCAAAGAGAGGATGATCGGAGAGAAAGAGGGAGGAGGACTGGAACAACTTGAAAAGACCCTCAAATCAGGGAGGATCACCTATGGAGCAAGAAGCACGGGAGTTGCTCAGGCTGCGTTCGATACCCTTCTCTCTTATGTGAAAGAAGGGAAAAGACAGGGAGAGCTTCTCAAAAGGTCTCAGGCAATTCGTTTCGTCCTGGCGGAGATGGCAATGTCTCTTGAAGTGATGCGATACATGACCTACCGTGGTGCTTGGCTCTTTGACCAAGGTATGGCCACACTCAAGGATGCCTCCATCGTGAAACTCTTCTGCACGGACAGCCTCCAGAAGATTGTTCAAAAGGCCATGGCCCTTCAAAAAAGTGCCGGTCTGATGATGGAGAATCCTATTCAGAGATACCTACGGGACGCAAGGCTCTTCAAGTTTACCGAGGGGACTTCTGAAATACACCATCTTTTGATTGCAAGAGAATTGGGATTATAGGAGGAAAGAGAATGGATTTTGAATTGTCGGATGAGCAGAAGGATGTTCAAAAGGCAGCAAGAGAATTTGCTCAAGGAGAGTTTGATCCCGATCTGGCTTTAGAATGGGATCAGGGCGGACAATTTCCCGAATCGGTCTGGAAGAAGGCCTGTCATCTCGGATTCATCGGGATCCATTATCCGGAAGAATTCGGAGGGCAGGGCCTGGGCCTCCTTGAGAATGTCTTGGTGATGGAGGCCTTCTGTCGGGTTGATTCCGGGATCGGAAGTGCTCTTGGCTCTGTTGATCTCGGCTCCGAGGCACTCTTAAAATTCGGTTCTCTGGAACATAAAAAGCAATTTCTACTTCCCCTCACAAAGGGGGAAAAACGGATGACCATCGCCTTTGCCGAATCAGAAGATGGAAGAGACTTTACCTCTCTCTCCACCGTGGCAGAAAAGAATGGAGGTTATCTCCTTCGAGGGAAGAAACGATTTGTCCCCAATGGGACTCTGGCAGAGACCTTCCTCATCCTTGCCAGGGAACCGAAGGAGGGTTGGGTTACCTTGATCGTAGAGAAAGAATGGGCGGAAATCCAAATTGCTCCGATTGAAAAGATGGGGCTGAGGATGATCCCTTTTGGGGATCTTCACCTGAAAAATGTTCGTGTCCCTGTTCAATTTCGATTAGGCCGTAAAGGGGACGGGATGATTCATGCCCAGCAATGCCTTCAGGCCATAGGGCTTCGAAGCACAGGTCAGGCCCTCGGAATCATGCAGGGAGCCTTTGATCGGGCATTGCAATATTCAAAACAGAGGGTCCAGTTCGGAAAGACCATTTCCCAGTTCCAGGCCATTCGCCACAAACTGGCAGAGATGGCGGTGAACGTGGAAGTGGCCCGATGGCTCACCTACCGATCGGCTCTGGACTATGACCAGGGAAGAGTGGAGGAGGTCTCTCTCTCCATTACCCAACTGGAGGTGGGGAGGAGAATGATCGGAGTGGTGGATGAGGCAGTGCAGATCTTCGGCGGTTATGGTTACGTGGCTGAACAATCGATCGAACACTACTTCCGGGATGCTTGGGCCATCGGCGTGGAAATTGGAACAGAGGAAGAACTGAAAGATATAATTGCAGCAAAGATATTGGGCCCGATCCCCAAAATTATTTAAGGAAAGGGTCTTTTCCAAATATTTGCACAAATGATTGCTTCTAAAATAGACACTACCTTCTTCAAAATGTGAAAACTCTCTTAGGTTAATGGTTTTAGTGAGGGGACGAAAAGGATCGTAGAGGAGATGATCTACGTCAGAAGGAATCTCGAATGGATTGAGAATATTCCAAAGTTGAGAGGATATGGGTCTGGGCCGGTAGAGAAAACGGTGGACATTACGATTTCACGTAGGTTTCAGAAGCAAGGGATTAGTTGGTAAAGGAGAAATGCTAATCCTCTTCTGAAATTGAGGTCGAAAACAATTTGCTAGATATGCCGCTTAAACTCATCACGGAAAAAGCATACTTACATCATCAGAGAACACTATATTTAGTCTATTCTCACGGAGAACCTTAGCAGACATGAATCAACTCTTATTGTTTGAGAAAGGAGGATAAGTTGAAGGAAGCAGTCATCATCAGTGCTATCCGGACACCGGTAGGAAGATATATGGGCGTATTAAAAGAGGTGCAACCCTATGATCTGGCAGCCCTCGTTCTAAATGAGGCAATAAAAAGGGCAAAAGTCGACCCATCTCATGTCGATGAGGTGATTTTGGGCCAATCCTACCAGAGCGGTGAGTACGTCAATATCGCACGTATGGCTTTGCTCAAAGCCGGCTGGCCTGATTCCATTCCTGGCATCACCCTGGACCGCCGCTGCTGCACCGGTTTAGACGTGGTCTGCTTTGCCGCTATGAAAATTCAGTCTGGAAATGGAGACATTGTTGTGGCGGGGGGTGTAGAGAGCATGAGCAATGCAGAGTTTTATCTCCCCGGCGAAATAAAGTGGGGGATTGGAGGAAAAAGAGGAATGCCCAGAGGGCACGGGGATCTCTCTCTGTGGGGAATCCCTTTCTATGATCGCATCCAGAGAGCCCGAGTGATGTCTCAACCAGAGGAACGGTATGGAATTCTACCTGCAATGATGTCATGGGCTGAGACGGCTGCCAAAGAGGAGGGGATTTCTCGGGAGGAGTGTGACCGCTGGTCTCTGGCAAGCCATCAAAAGGCCTGTGCAGCTATTGAAGCTCGTAAATTTAAGGAAGAGATTATTCCAGTTCAGATTCCTCGAGGCAAAGGAGACTCCATGATTGTGGATGTGGATGAAGGTCCTCGAGCAGATACGACTTTGGGAAAACTCTCTCAACTCAAACCCGTGCTGGGTGGGGTCTGTACCGCAGGAAATTCATCCTCCGAGAATGACGGAGCAGCTGCAGTGGTGGTGACTTCAGCAGAAAGGGCTAAAGAACTTGAGATTGCCCCCTTTGCTAAACTGAAATCCTTTGCTGTCGTCGGAGATGATCCAAGAAGGACATATAAAACAGTACCGAAAGCTGTGGCCCAGGCTCTTCGGAAAGCAAATTTAACACTTGATCAGATGGACCTCATTGAGATTCAGGAGGCATTTGCAGCTCAGGTGCTTGCCGATTTAAAAGAGATGGGAATGACAAGTAAAGATTACTCCAAGGTCAATGTGAACGGTTCAGGTATTTCCTTGGGTCACCCCGTTGCATGCACTGGCACTCGGGTATTGGTAACGCTCCTTTATGAGATGCGTAGGCGGAATGCTCGATATGGATTAGAGTGTATCTGTGGGGGAGGAGGGTTAGGAGTTGCTGCTGTTTTTGAACGCTTATAAACGTTCCAGTTATCCTTTTTAGTTAAGAGGAAAATGATGAAACTATTTGAGCCTTATCAGATAGGGAAGCTCAAATTGAGAAACCGACTGGTCATGGCTCCTATGTCTTGTAATTTGGCTAAAGACGGAAATGTGACCGATCGAATGGTTCATTTTTATGAGGAGAGGGCAAAGGGGGGCGTCGGACTAATTACAGTAGGAGATGGAATCGTCGATACACCTCTGGGAAACAATGTTAAGGAGAGCACGGCGATTGATGACGACAAATATATTCCTGATCTCAAGAAACTAACCCATGCTGTAAAATCCCATGGGGCAAAGACCTGCCTCCAACTCTCCCATGCAGGGAGGAGAGCCGGCCGTGTTTCAAAAGAAGGATATTTGGATGTGACCAAAGGACGGATTCCTGTTGCTCCATCAAGCATCCCTCATCCTGTGGTGGGTCAAGTTGTCCCCAGGGAACTCACTCAGGAAGAGATTAAGGAGATCGTGGAGAAGTTCGGGCAAGCTTCGCGTCGAGCTATTGAGGCAGGGTTCGATGCGATCGGACTCCATTGTGCCCATATGTATCTCTGCGGACAGTTTCTTTCGCCATGGGCAAACCAGAGGAATGATGAATACGGAGGGGATTTAGAAAGAAGAATACGGTTTGTCCTGGAAGTAATCGACCGGATTAAAAGGGAGACTGGGAAAAACTATCCTCTGATTGTCAGAATGAATGGTCAGGAACCGGAGGGGGGAAATTCTTTGGAGGAGATTCAAGAGATTGCCCGACAATTTGCGAAGTCAGGTGTCGATGCGATCCATGTCTCTGTCGGTTTTGGTGCGCCGATAAAGACCCCTGGATTTCTTCCCTCTGTTACTCCGATGAGGGCTCCGGATGGGTGCATCGTTTCTCTTGCGGAAAACATCAAAAGGGCAGTCTCAATACCCGTGATTGCTGTCAACAAAATCGGAGATATCGATTTAGCGGAAAAAATCCTGGTTGATAAGAAGGCTGATCTGATTGCCATGGGAAGACCTTTGATTGCAGATCCCTATCTCCCGATGAAAGGGATGAAAGGGCAGGAAGAGGAGATCGTTCCATGCATCTTCTGCTGTCAGGGCTGTATTCAAAATGTTCTTGACCGGGATGAACCGATCACCTGTACAGTTAATCCATTGGCAGCAAAAGAAGGGGATGTGCGGATCATTCCAACTCAAAAAAAGAAAAAGGTTATAGTTGTTGGGGGAGGCCCAGGAGGTCTGATGACGGCTAAAATCTTGACAGAAAGAGGACATCATGTTCTCCTTTATGAGAAAGAGGTGGAGTTAGGCGGACAATTGAAGGTGGCCTCCATCCCACCTGGGAAGAAGGATATCGTTAAATTAGAACGTTATTTAACTGAAAGGGTTAAAAGAGTCGGTGTTACGATCCAGGTTGGAAAAGAGATTATCCCCAAAATGATCGAAGGATTAAAGCCAGATGCATTGGTGGTTGCAGTCGGTGGAAAGCCGATCATTCCTTCGATTCCTGGAATTGAATTGGGCCATGTTGTCCTGGCGAAGGATGTTCTTTTGGGCAAGGCTAAAGTGGGTGATTCGGTGGTGATCATCGGAGGCGGACAGGTTGGCCTTGAGGTGGCAGAGTATCTGGCCGAAAGAGGAAAAAGAATCACAGTCATAGAAGTCTTGGATGAATTGGCTCGCGGGATGCCCAGCATTGCCAAATTACCGCTTCTTTGCAGTTTAGAGGAATTCGGTGTCACCATCTGGACGAAGGCTAAAGTCAAGGAAATCCAGAATAGAGAAGTGATCGTCCAATACAAGGGGTCGGAAAGGAGAGTCAAGGCAGATACGGTGATCATCGCTGCAGGGTCGGAACCTAATACTGAATTTTTCGAAAAGATAAAGAGTAAAATTTCAGAAGCCTATCTTATTGGAGATTCCCTAAAACCGAGGAGAATCTTAGAGGCAATTACAGAGGGCTTTGAAGTTGGGATAAAAATTTAAATTTTATTAGAGGACCACCTCTTTGTGGCGATGGGCGTTGCACTGGATGTTGACGGCTAAAGGAATACTGGCAATGTAGGTTGGAAAGGTTTCGATGTGAACCGCAAGACAGGTAACCCTTCCACCTAGTCCTCCAGGCCCAATTCCCAATCTGTTGATTCTTTCTAATAGCTCTTCTTCCATCTGGGCAATTTTAGGATTTGGATTTTTTTCTTCAATCCTTCTTAAAAGGGATTTCTTAGCAATTAGGGCAGCCTTTTCTAAATTCCCGCCAATACCCACCCCAACAATGATGGGCGGGCAGGGATTGGCTCCTGCCTCAGAGACAATCCTTACTACTTCATCCTTGACTCCTTCCATTCCTACGTAAGGAGCAAACAGTCTGACCTGACTCATCATCTCACCACCGAATCCCTTTGTCATCACTGCAATCTTCAGCCGGTCACCGGGGACGATATGTATATGGACGATGGGAGGGGTATTATCACCAAAGTTAATTCGTTCAATTGGATCTAACGTGGACTTTCTAAAATATCCATCCCGGTACCCCTGCCTTACCCCTTCCAGTAATGCCTGGTGGAGGTCACCTCCGACGATCTGAATCTCCTGTCCAATCTCTAAAAAGATGATCGCCATTCCTGTATCCTGCCAGATAGGGACCTTCTCTTGATATGCAATCTTTGCATTTTCGATTAACTCCTTAAGAACCTGAATTCCCAAAGGTGATTCTTCTTTTTCAAGGCTCTTTTCGAAAGCCAGCAAGACATCCTCTGGAATTTCGGTGTTGGCTTGGATTACCAATTCTCTGACAGTATTCTTAATTTTATCGACATGAATCTGCCTCAATTTCAACATCCTCCTCGTAAGGTTCGGATGAATTCTAAAATTTAGAGATACGAAAATCAATATCCATTTTGCTTCACCTTCAATCCTTGTGAATTCTCATTTTTTGTGATATATTAACCCTGTAGTTGAAATCAGACGCGAATTGAGCTGGTTTTATGCTTTTATAGCAAAAAATTTAGTAAATTTCAGATATCGATATCTCAACAACAGGGTAGATATCCATGCTAAAGGGAAAAGAGATCGTCTTAGGGGTAACCGGAGGGATTGCGGCTTATAAGGCCGCTGAGTTCGTGAGGCTTCTGGTCAAGCAGGAGGCCTGTGTCCGTGTGGTCATGACCCGTAATGGACAGGAAT
>Ga0315295_10000567_pt1 | contig 31969 bp, 27 predicted proteins | sample YL17G14_0_MG_FD_204453 | JGI IMG/M metagenome (GOLD analysis project Ga0315295, IMG submission 204453) | Sediment microbial communities from Yellowstone Lake, YNP, Wyoming, USA - YL17G14_0 | ecosystem: Environmental > Aquatic > Freshwater > Lake > Sediment | place: USA: Wyoming | collected... | reverse complement strand
CAATATGAGCCACGAGCTGCGTACTCCGCTCAATGCCGTGATCGGCTTTTCGGAAATCCTCAATCGGGAGCTGTTCGGTACGTTGGGCGAGCAGCGCTACCGGGACTATGCCCGGCTCATCCATGAAAGCGGCGAGCACCTCCTCAACGTCGTGAACGATATTCTCGATATGTCAAAGATCGAGGCGGGCAAGTTCAAGATCGTTAAGGAGCCGTTCGACGTCGCCTCGCTCATCAATTCGTGCAGTGAAGTAATGCGTCACGCGGCGGATAAGAAGCGGATCGTGTTGATTACCGAGGTGTCGCCAAACCTGCCCGAGCTTCTCGCCGACAAGCGCGCCTGCAAGCAGATGCTGCTCAATGTGATCTCGAATGCGATCAAATTCACTGATGCCGGCGGGTGGGTCCGCATCTCGGCGCGGGTGGAGAAGGACATGGTCGAGCTGGTGGTGTCGGACAATGGCATCGGCATCGCCGAACACGACCTGCCGAAGCTCGGCAATCCTTTTGTGCAGGCAGACAATTCCTACGACCGAAGCTATGACGGCGCCGGTCTTGGCCTGTCGGTGGTCAAGGGACTTGCGCGGCTGCACGGCGGCAGGCTGGAGATGACCAGCAGGCTCGGCCATGGCACCACCGCCACCATTGCCTTGCCGCTTGAGAGCCCGCAGGCCGAATCGGGCCAGGGTCTGACGCAGATGCACGCGGTCACCGCGGCGTGAGCCGCGCCAAACGGCCAGCAATAGAGCGCCTGTTTAGCAACTCTTTAGCATCAAGCCGCCAAGATGAGTGCTGCAGGGGTAGTCAAGACCCCTCGGGTGCAGACCCTATTGGGTTGACTGAAAGCGAAGGATGTAGTGGTGGCGCGGCTTGTGTTCCTGGCGTTTGTCGGCCTGACCGGCTTCATCATCTACAACGCACTCTATTTGCAGGACGTGCGCAACGTTGCCGTCATGCCGAGGGCCACGCCGTCGCCGGCCAGTCCGAGCGTGATCGCGACCAAGCCGCCGGAACCGCCTAAAATTCCAGCGGTGAGCACCGAACTGCCGCCTCTGCAAGGTCAGGAGGCGCCCGAGCAGCTCGTAACCGCAATCCAACGTGAGCTCGCGGCACGCGGCTATAGTGGCGGACCCGCAGATGGAAAATTGCGCGACGAGACGCGGAAGGCGATAACCTCCTTCGAGAAGGACAACGGATTGCCCGTCACCGGCTCACCTTCGGACGAGCTGTTGCGCCACATCCTTCTTGGCGAGGCGGCGGCGCCGGGGGCCAGCACCGGTTCCTTGGCGAGCGCTGGCGGCGGCGGGGCGGCTGCAAAACCAAGCTCGACGGCACCTGCGGACCCAACGGTGAAGCAAGTGCAGCAGATCCTCGCCGATCTTGGTTATGAACCGGGGCCGATCGATGGGGCGATGGGAAGCGGGACCGAGCACGCCGTCGGCGCCTTTCAGCGCGATCGCAAGATCGCGTCAACCGGCCGCATCACCCCAGATTTGTTGCGGGAGATCCAGCGCGTGACCGGACGTGATCTCGCCAATGGGGCTTCACGGCGTTAGCCAGTTGGCCTAGTCCCAGTCATGCGCGTCAAGAGCGAGATCTGGGTTCAAGCGTATCTGCGCCGCTGCCAGGCCGAGGGTGCCTCGGTCGTCGTCGCGCGCCGCGGCGACCAGCACGCCGGCGCAATCTACATCTGCATCAATCGGCTCGACGGCACCGTAAGGCTCTATGGTCCCGCGCCGGTAGGCCTGGAAGCGAGCGACATCGAGCGGCGATGGGTGACCTGCTTCACCGCGAATCGTGTCAGCGAGGCGGAGGGGGCAAGCTATCTTGCGCGGCAGCTAAATTTCGATCCCGACATTTGGATCGTCGAGGTCGAGGACAAGGCCGGGCGACACTTTCTTGGCGATGACGCCATCAAGGAATAAGGAGCCGTTTGAGTTAGGGCTTCGTTAACCTTACCCGCGCCTTAATAAATGGCAAAGGCGCGAAGAGGCCACTGCGGCTTAACGGAACTCGCGCTCGACGTCGGACGATGGAGACCGAAAATGGCGATCATCTTGCAATTTCGCCGGGTAGCGGAACCCGCCCCGCGGGACCTCGCTGAGGACGCTGTTCTCGGGCAGATCGTCATCTTCCCAGGGGTGCGCATCGATCGCCGGGCTTCAGAGGGAACACCTGGCGGAACGGCCGCCCCACCGCGCAAACGCGCGCAGCGGAGCCGGAAGAAACAGCGCAGGTAAGCGGCTCCTCAGCCCTGACTCACACGTTCCGTCTCAACCGCCGTCATTTTGGGTTCAGTCCGCAATAGGTGGCCTTAAGGGCTTCCTCGATGCGGGCACCGCGGCTTGGGCCGGAAAGCGGCGCGCGAATCATGGCGATGCCTTGCGCCACCGGAGACTTGACCACGACCACCTCGTCGGCTTCCTCCGGAGCATCAACGCCCGCTTCCGCTACCGGCTGATCGGCCTTGGCAATGATCAGATCGATCTGCCCGCGTTTCATATCGGCGCCCGCCACCGTGTAGAAATTGTCGCCCTCGGGAGTATAGAAGGCGATCAGCCACAAATCGTTGGGAACGGCCGCTCTGACCCGCACGGGTCCACGCCCGAGATCGAAACGGCAGAAGGCATAGCGAACGTCGGGAGCCATCATCGGCATGATCTCGTGCCCGGGGCTTGGCGGCGGCAGCTGGAGCATCGTGTTGGGCGGTCCGAGCGGGACCAGTCTTGCCCATGCGTTCTTGGGGGCGACGGCCGGCAGAGTGAGCACTGCCGCGATATGGATGAGGCCTGCAAGCACGAGGCAGAGCAGAAGATAAAGCACTAGAGTCCTCAGTTGCATGCCTTGCGCTCGATCTTGGGCAGCCGGTCATCGGGAATCTGCCCGATGCCGGAAGAGTCCGTCTCGCGTGGACCGTAGATGCGCAACATCAGCACGAGCGCACGCTCTGGCCCACTCCCGCTCGGCAGCCAGTTTTCCGGACGGGCGTTATTGGCTAGGGCGATCCGGTAGGTGCCGTCAGTGCGGCGGATGGCCTCATCGCTGTTGAAGCTGTACCGGTCAGAAGGATTTTCGATCACCGATCCGTGCTCGTCATAGACGGCGATCGACCACCAATTGGCGTCGAGGGCTGAGCCCTCGATCCAATAGTCGCAAGCGGAAGTCAATTCCCGCCCTCCGCTGTCGCTGCGCGCAAGGAAATAGCGCGCGGTCGTCGAGGTGAGGGGAAGCCTGCCGCTCCGCGCCAGATGCGCCTTGGTGTAGGGATCGGCATTGGGGTTACCTTCGCTCATCCAGCTCGCCCACGGTCCCACCCGCTTCGTCGTGAGGGGGGTGCCGTACTCGATCGTGTACCAGGCAGAGCCGATGCCGAGCAGAAGAGCGATGATAAAGACCGCGATGAGGTGAAGCAGCGTGCGCATTAAAAGAGAGCGGCGCCTCGGAGGGAGCAGACCCGAAAAAACAGACAAGCTGAAACGGAGAGAGTGGGCAAGAAACTTGTCAAGCAGGCGCGCTGCCTTACGCGACGAATGGGGTCGTCGGCGGCTTAAGGCGGAACTGACGAGCTGCCGGGCGCAGGGGTGCCTTCCGAGTTCTGCGTCGTTGCCGGTTCGGGCAGGCTCTCGGTCGTTCCCGGGACGGAGCCGCCGGTGGCGGAGGCGACATTCGACTGTTCGGCGGCACCGGCAGGAAGCGCCGCGGGCGCGTCGGTGCGATTTTGGGGCTGCGTTTCGTTTGGAACCAGCGGCCGCGCTTCCTTGAGCAGGCTTCCAATCTTCTCAAGGATCTGGCGCGTTGCGCTCGACATGTCCTTGACGCTTTCCGGCGTCGGGGCCGGTATGTATTCCGTGCTGGTCGCCTTCTGCAGCTGCGCGAGGCGTTCCTGTTCGGCCACCTGGGCCGGATGCAGCGGGATGCCCGGGATCTCCGGGATGTTGTCGGTGTCGTGGGCGAGCACCATGAAATTGTGCCAGGTTTGGGCCGGGAAGCTGCCGCCGGTCACGCGCGACATGGGCGTGAAGTCGTCGTTGCCGAGCCAGACGCCGGCGACGTATTGCCCCGTGAAGCCCACGAACCAGGCATCGCGATAGTTCGAACTCGTCCCGGTTTTGCCAACGTTATAGGTGAAATCAACCTGGGACGCCTTGCCGGTTCCGTAGGTGACCACGCCCTGGAGCATGGTGTTCAGCGTCTCCACCACCTTGCGGTCGAAAATCTGCTTGCGTGGCGGCTCGTCGCGGTCATGGGAATAGAGAAGCCGGCCCTGCAGCGTGTGGATCTCCTCGATGCCGTACGCATGACTCTCGATGCCGCCACTGGCGAAGACCGCATAATTGGCCGTGTGCTCGAGCGGGGTCATGCCCTGGTCGCCGAGCGCCACCGAGCAGGTCTTCTTCAGGTGGGTGACGCCTAACTTGACCATGTTCGCCATGACTTTCTCCCGGCCGACATCGAGGGAGACCTTCACCGCAATGGTGTTGATCGACTTCGCCAGAGCGTCCTTCAGCATCATGCGGCCACCCCCGCCGCCGGAATAGTTCTTGGGAGCCCAGCGCCCGCAAACGGCACCATTGCCGCTGACCACGGTGGTCGGCTTGAAACCGTTCTCGAGGGCTGTCAGATAAACGTATGGCTTGAAGGAAGAGCCGGGCTGACGGTAGCCGTGGGTCGCCCGGTTGAATTGGCTCTCGCCATAATCCTTGCCTCCGACCAGCGCCCGCACGGCGCCGTATGGCTCCATGACGACCATGGCGCCCTGGTCGAAGGAGCGAGCGCGGCCATACTGTGCCAGGGTCTGCTGAACGGATTGCTCGGCCATCTTCTGCAGACTGACGTCGACGGTGGTGCGGGCAGCGAGGATGTGCTCCGTCTTGCCCTGCATGATTCGCTGCACTTCCTCGAAGGCCCAGTCGAGGAACCAATCGGGGCTGTAATAATCGCCCCGCTCGACGATCTTTGCCGGGTTTATGCGGGCGCCGTAAACCTGACCTTCGGTGAGGTATCCCGCCTCCACCATGTTGGTCAGCACCTCGTTGGCGCGCGCGCGCGAGGCGGCCATGTCGATGTGCGGGGCGTAACGCGTGGGTGCCTTGAACATGCCGGAGAGCATCGCTGCCTCGGCGAGAGTCACTTCGCGGATAGACTTGCCGAAATAGAACTGGGCCGCCGCCTCCACGCCGTAGGATCCTCCGCCAAGATAGGCGCGGTCGAAATAGAGCTTGAGGATCTCACGCTTGGTGAAGTGGTTCTCCAGATAGAGAGCGATGAAAGCCTCTTTGACCTTGCGGCCGAGCGAGCGTTCCGGCGACAGGAACATGTTCTTGGCCAGCTGCTGGGTAAGCGAGCTGCCGCCCTGCACCACGGAATCATGACGGGCATTCTCGGCGAGGGCGCGGATGGTGCCCATCACGTCGACGCCGAAATGCTCGAAGAAACGCCGGTCTTCGGTCGCCAGCGTCGCCTTGATCAAATAGTCCGGGAGCTCTTCGAGAGGGACCGAATCGTCGCGCAAGAGTCCGCGCTTGCCGATTTCGCTGCCGTAACGGTCATAGAAGGTGATGCTGTAATCGTCGGCCAGGTTCATCTTGCCTTGAGCGATGTCGAAGGCAGGCAGCGCCAAGGCAACCAGGACCAGGAGGCCGCCGGCGCCAAGCGTTAGACCCTCGCAGGCAAGCTCGTTGAGGGCGCGCACGAAGCCTTTGACCTCGAAACGGCCGAAGAAGCTCGAATAGGCGCTCCACCAATCCTTGAAGCCGGTCCAGGCGCCGTAAAGTCCCGAATCGATCGAGGAATCGACCGCGAGCCAATCGATCAGCTTGCGTTTGCGATTGCCCTGGAGGAAGTCCCGCACTTTGACCCGGCCTCACGCGCCCAATTCTGTCGCCCGGATGGGCAGAATGGCTAGGAAATTACACCGTGATTGCGGCGTTTTATAGAGAATAAGCTAGGCTCGGACGGGGTTTGAGTTTTGGCAGTGGCCCGGTCCGGGGCCTCCTCGAGCCGTTCCTGGGAGCAGCGCTTCCTGGGTCCCCTCGGGCTAGTATTGAGGGCCCACTCACTTAGCAACGGTGTAGCCTTTGTCTTTCATGCAGGCGACGTAGTCTTCGTCGACCGCGCCCGGACGCATATGGGAGACGATGGCAAGCACGGATTTGATCCCTTTGTCCCGCGTGGCGCTCTTGCAGGTATTGATGGCGGCTGCGAGTGCTGCGCCAGGATCGACCGCCGCCGCCGCCGGCGTTGGCTGGGAAGTAGTACTACTGTCTTTCTTCTTTTTGGTTTTGGTCGAGGTCTTGGCCGCGCCCGCGTCAGCCCAGGGGGAGGTCTGGGCAGGGGCCGCGGGGGTGATGGGCTGACCAGAGGCGGTGAGGTAGGTATGATGATTCGATGGGCCGGCAAGGCTGCAGGCGGCCAGTGCCACGCAGAATGCGCATGCGGCCAGCCGCGACGCCATCGCCTTTGCCGGCCTTTTCACCAGAGGAGCGGAACGAGGCGGTAGCGGACGCGCGCCGCGTAGTCCCGATAGCCGTCGAACTCAGCCGTGAACATCCGCTCCTCCATCACTGCGCGAAACCCGAGCATGAGGATGAGGACGACCGCCACGCACAATCCCCACCACGAGCCGAGCAGCAGCGGAGCGCCGAGCAAGAGCAGGATGACGCTCGCATAGATGGGATGGCGCACATAAGCGTAAGGCCCACTGGTAAGCGCCGGTCGAGGCCCACGAACCAGCCGAACCACAGCGGCAGGAAGGCGCCCATCAGCACCTTGTCCCAAAGCTTCTGGTCGCGCTGAAAGGGCGGCCGCGAGCGCTCCTTGAACAGCACGGGGTCGTGGCGCGCGAGCCAGATCATGCCCGCGAGACTGGCAACCCCCATGATTGCCGAGGAACACCCAGACGCCCGGCCAGCGCAGCGTGCCCGCCGGCACGAACAGCGAGAGCGCGAAGACGAGAAGCGACAGCGCGCTGCGGAGCACTGGCTTGCGGACCTTGCCGGCTTCGGTATCGGGGGGAGCAATCATCGTGCCTATAGTATAGCGCGGTCTTGGTTGCGAAGGTGGCGGCGCAGCGAGGCGCTTTGTCTCACGCCATGAACCCTAAGGGTGAGGGGCTCGACCCTCGCGTTCCCCTTCACGATGGCGTGAAGGGGAGTGGTGCCACTCGTCAATAGGGCCATGCAGCCTTAGCATCGAAGCATAGTTGCGAAAGGCTTTGAAGCAGACTTGAACCAGACTTTGGAAGGAGGGCTTTTGAGATGCGAATTCGCTTCGTCCTACTCTTCGGCTTGGCTGCTTTCGCCGGTTCGATAGGGCTCTCCCTGGCGCCGGCGCTTGCGGCGGATTGCGCTCAAGGCAGTGCTGAGGAGCAGATCGCCTGTCTCGGTCACGCGCTCGGCGATCTGGAAGCGAAACTCGCCGCGCTGACCAAGCAGATGGAGGCGAACACCAAGGACGGGCTCAAATGGAACGACCGCATCGCCCTGATGAACGAGGACATGCGCCTCTTTCCCCGCTGCCTCGATAATCCCGGGCCGAATTCCACGACGCTCACCGACGTGTTCGCCAATTCCTGCGCCAAGGTGCCGGCGCAAGCCTGGATGATCGTTAAGCCCTATCGCTGACCCTCGAGGAGGGGAACCTGACTTTGATCATTGGGCTGCCGGCCCACGATGTCGAAATCGGCCTCCTGCAAACCATACTTCTCCATGATGTTGGAGGAGTCGGAGATAGCGCGCTGACAGGCCTCGTGCGCCGTGCGCTTCTCGTCCTCGCCGAGCGGGCCTTTGGACTTTGACCGGTAGCCTGCGTCGAGACAGGTGTCGCTATCGCCAGGAAGAGCGAGAGCCGGTTGAACGGCCAGGAACAGGCCGATGGCGATAACCAGGCTTACGCTTCGGGCATGCATGCATCGCTCCTTCGCGTTAGACGTGCCCTGTCCAGGGTCCGCGTATTGCACTGCGGCGAACGGGCGCGGGAACAGCCCCTCATCTCCAGGGTTCTCCAGGTCCTACCCAGAATGGATCCTGGGCGGTCTCAAGATCAACAACTAGGAGACGACCATGAATAAAACTTTCATCACGTCGGCGATTGCCGGCGCCTTCGCGCTCGGGCTCGCCACGGCGGCGTTCGCCGCAACCAAAGGCGAGTTCGACAATATGTGCGCCGAAGGGCTCGCTTTGCACAAAGTGATCAAGACGGATTGCGCCGTGAACACCGACTACAAGGGCAAAATTTATTGCTTCGGCAACGAGCAGGCCAAGACCGACTTCATGAAGGACCCGCAGGCCAATCTGAAGAAGTCCGAGGCTTATTACAGCAAGCATCGCGGCTAAGGCGGCAAGCGCCGCGGCCTAGCGTTGCTCGGTCGCTGAGCGTTTGAGGAGACCTAAGGACGCTTAGGGCCCGCTCTTGGCGTCAAGCGCCGGGGGCGGGCCCTTCGCTACAAAAATCCCCGCGGCGTGGGCTCAATGTGTTGGCCGAGCGGCTTGAGAGGTGTCATCGTAGCCGTGGTGATCACTACCCTGCGATCACCCCTTTGGTTGGGAGCCCTGGTCGATCCGTCGGCCGGGGCTTCTTTTTTGGGGGCACGCGTCGGGAATGTCTCAGGCTGATTATGACAAAGGTTGCTTACGCACTCCAGAACGCACCTGTAACTGCCCAGGCCAAGCGGGGATTGGCCGGGCAGTCTTTTAAAGGTGAGTGAGTCCAGCTGTGGCAAAGGACAAGAAAACCAAAACCGCGATCTACCATCCCCCAAGCCGGGGATGCCCTTCTTGGTGGTGACTGTGTCGCCAGAAGGCGTAACCGCCACTGACGTCGCCTCGAAACACGAGGCCCGGGTTCTCGCCTCGAAAAAGACGCTGAGCGTTCAGTTTTAGGACGAGAAATCCGAGACTGCTTCGCTCACGAACGAAGTTGGCTAAGGAGAGGCCTTAGCTTTGTTGCGGGGGTTTGGGCCGACTGGCTGGGCGCTTCTGCGCCCGCGCCGAGAGGTGCTCATGCCTGGGGGAGGCCTTCTGTGTGTGAGGCGCAAGAACGTTTGGCGCAGCCCTAATTAGGTTCTTCAAACCATTCGCGTGCTTGCTTCGACTTGTTGGCGTCAAACGGCCTTTTCAACCGAAAGTTCTTTGTGACCAAAGCACTTCCTGGAGTTCGGGACGACGCGGATGCGCGCCTTGCCCTGGCTCGGCACGGCGCTCCATGCCCATTCACGGTTCATTAACCATACAGTCGGAAAAGTTCTCGCGGCGGCTTTGAAGGTCACGGGCAAGGTCTAATCATGAGCGCTCGGAGTTCGCATTGAAGGCCCAGGCTTCGCACCCCATATCGTTAATCAGTGGTTGATGGAGAGCTAGCGATGACGGCAAGTACGAGTTGGTCACTGCAACGCGGCATCTACCAGGCGCTGGCGTGTTCCTCGGATCTTGGCGCGCTGCTCGCTGGCACACGGATCTATGATGATCCGCCGCAAGGCGCGAGCTATCCCTTCATTACCCTTGGCCAGAGCTTGCTGCGCGACTGGAGCACGGGCACGGAAGACGGTACCGAGCACCTTCTGACGCTGCATGTGTGGTCGCGCGCGGGCGGCAAGAAGCAGGTGCATGACATCATCAAGGCGATCAAGTCCACTCTGCATGACCAGCCGCTGACGCTGGTCGACCACGACCTCGTCAATCTGCGGCACGAATTCTCGGAGGCGCGCCCCGACCCTGACGGCGACACCTATCACGGCATCGTGCGCTACCGCGCCGTGACCGAGCTGGCGCAGGCCGCGGCAGCTTAAGGTTCAGCATCATCCACGTGGTCATTGCCCGGCTTAAACCGAGCAATCCAGTAAACATAAAAGCCGGCGATTAGAGTCAACATTGATCGGGACATTCCCAGTTAGCGCTCGGGAACCCACAAATCGATTTCCTGAAGCAGTTCCGGGAAAACCCCGCCCCGTAATGGGCTTGGTGCTCTTGCTACCGAATGCCTGCATATTCGAGGCTTGCGATCTGGAACGGCCCTTCAACCGTGCCGAGCTGCGGCACGATCACCTGCCAATTGTGCACCGTGCCGTTGAAGAAATAGCGCACCTCGCATCCGTCAAGGCACGCTGCATGATCACGCGCGAGCAAATCGTTGCGGCGGCCCGGAGCTGGATCGGCACGCCCTATCACCACCAGGCGAGCGTCAAGGGCGTGGGCTGGCGATTGCCTCGGGCTGATCCGAGGATTGTGGCGGGTGCTGTGCGGTCCTGAGCCGGAGAGCCGCCACGCCGCAAGCAGTCAAAGCCGCCAAGGCAAAATGAGCCTTGCGTTCAGGCCGTTCATGCGGGGTTCATGGAGGTTCAACTAACTTGCCACATCAATGAAGACTTGCGAGACGAGTCCCATGCGGCGGGTCATCACAGAAGCGGTCATCGCGGCCGTCACCGGTCTGGTGCTGACGGCTGCGGGACAGGCTGCCGAGCCGAACTGCCTGCCTTGGAGCTCGGCGGCGCCGGTGATCGCGCAGCACTCGCTGCTTCCCGCCAACGTCATCTACCAGATGGTGCAGTCGCGCACGGGCGGCCAGATCATTCATGCGAGCCTCTGCGATGAGAACGGGCGCTTTTTCTACAAGCTTGTCGTGCTCGGGGCCAAAGGCGACGTGAGCAACGTCACCGTTGACGCTCTGACGGGTCAGCCTTAGAGGGACTTTTAGGACGTTCCGGGCGCCCCCAAGGAGGATACAAGGTTGCGGCTTCTCGTCGTCGAGGACGATCCAGACCTCAACCGTCAGCTCGTAACCGCGCTGAGCGATGCGGGCTATGCGGTCGATACCGCCTTCGACGGGGAGGAGGGCCACTTCCTCGGCGACACCGAGCCTTACGACGCCGTGGTGCTCGATCTTGGGCTGCCCAAGAAGGATGGCTTAAGCGTGCTCGAGCAATGGCGGCGCGACGACCGCAAGATGCCGGTCCTCATTCTCACCGCCCGTGAACGCTGGAGCGACAAGGTCGCCGGCATGGATGCGGGCGCCGACGATTATGTGGCCAAGCCCTTCCATATGGAGGAGGTGTTGGCGCGCCTGCGGGCTCTGCTGCGGCGGTCGGCTGGCCATGCACGAAACGAGATGGAATGCGGGCCGCTTCGCCTCGATACCAAGTCGGCGAGGGTGACGGTCGATGGCCAGGCCGTGAAGCTCACCTCGCACGAATATCGGGTGCTCGCTTATCTGATGCTGCATCGTGCCCGCGTGGTCTCCCGGACCGAGCTCGTCGAGCATCTCTACGAGCAGGATTTTGACCGCGACTCGAACACGGTCGAGGTCTTTATCGGACGCCTGCGCAAGAAGCTTCCGATCGATATTATCAAGACCGTCCGGGGGCTCGGCTACCGCCTCGCGGACGAAGGCGATGAGGCTTAATTCTCTCGCCTTCCGCCTCTCCGCTTCCGCCGCGGCGTGGACGCTTGTCGTCGTCCCCGTGGCCGCCATCCTTCTCCTCTCCCTCTATCGCCACGCCGTTGAGCGCAGCTTCGACGCGCGCCTCAACGTCTATCTGACGAGCCTGATCGCCTCGACCACGGCCGAGGGCGGCAGCGCTCCGAAGCAACCGGCCAATCTCGGCGAGCCGGTCTTCACCATCCCCTTCTCCGGCTGGTATTGGCAGATCAAGCCCGTGAGCGAAGCCGCGCGCCCCGTCTTCGTCTCTGATTCCTTGCTCGATCAGCAGCTCAAGTTGCCGAGCCAAACCGGCGTTCCCCCCGACCAAAACTTGGCGAGGCGCGCTTATGCGCCGGGGCCGCAAGAGCAACGCTTGCGCATCGTCGAGCGCGAGATCAGGCCCGCGGGCCCTCAGTCCGCGTCCTATTCCTACGCGGTTGCCGGTGACGCCGCGGAGATCGAGCGGGATTTCGGCGAGTTCAGGATCATGCTGATCACGGCCTTGGCGGTGCTTGGGCTCGGGCTCGTGGTGGCCACGTTGTTCCAGGTGCGGTTCGGCCTCCGGCCCTTGCGCGCCATTCGTCACGACCTCGCGGCGATCCGCTCCGGCGAGGCGGAGCGGCTTGAAGGCGAGCCTCCCGACGAGATCAGGCCGTTGCAGCAGGAGTTAAATGCTCTGATCCAGTCCAATCGCGAGATCGTGGATCGGGCCCGTACCCATGTCGGCAATCTCGCTCATGCGCTGAAGACGCCGCTCAGCGTCATCACCAACGAGGCACGCGAGACGCAGGGCCCGCTCGCCGCCAAGGTGATCGAGCAGGCAGAGATCATGCGCACCCAGATCACCCACCACCTCGATCGGGCGCGCGTCGCCGCCCGCGCCGGCGCGATCGGCGATACCACCGACGTTGATGGCGTGCTCAGAGCGCTGAAGCGTGCGCTCGATCGCATCTATGACAGCCGCGGCCTCGATCTCAGCGTGAGCTCAAGCCCCGCCCTGAAATTCCAAGGCGAGAAGCAGGATTTCGAGGAGATGGTGGGGAACTTGCTCGACAACGCCTGCAAATGGGCGAGGTCGCGCGTCAGGCTGAGCGCCGAACCCATCGACGGAGCCCGCAGCTTCGCCGTGCTCGTGGATGATGACGGGCCGGGTCTAACCGCGCCGCAGCGGGCTAAAGCCGTGAAGCGAGGGCAGCGTTTGGACGAGACCAAGCCGGGATCGGGGCTCGGGCTCTCGATCGTCGCCGATCTCGCCCATCTCTACAAGGGGAGCCTCGAGCTCGAGCCGTCGCCGGAAGGGGGCTTGCGAGCGCGGCTTGAGCTGCCCGTAGCCTGACTCGGGCCGCATCCCAATTTGTCAGGCATCATCGTTTGTTAAACGTCGTCTGCGACAATTCGACTGAAGTTAGCGTCTTCCGTGAGACGCAACGTTCCGTTTACCCAGGACGGAAAGTCATGCGAGTAGTGTCTGTGCGTATTGCGTTTGTTGTCGCGGTTGCCCTGTTGCCGGTTCTCATCGTGGCATGCGGGTCCGACCATCGGCTGGGCACCGGAAGTCTCGTCGGCGCCGCCACCGACAGTATCACCGGCGCTCAAGCGGGCAGAGGACGGAGCCGCGTCGTCACGACGGCAGGCGGGGCCGTGATTGGCGGCATCAGCGGCAACGACGTCGGCCTGCGAATGAGCGACCGGGAGCGCGGCATCGCCGCGAATGCCGAATATCGGGCGCTGGAATATGGCCGATCGGGCGCGCCCACAGCCTGGGACTATCCGGCCACCGGCCATCGCGGTTCGATCGTGCCAAGCCGGCCCTACCAAAAGGGCAGCCAATATTGCCGCACCTACACCCACACCATCAATAGAGGCGCCCCGCCGGAGACTGTTAAGGGTACCGCCTGTCGTGAGCCGAACGGCACCTGGCGCAGCGTCGGCTAGGCGGGCAATCGCCGGCATATTGCCGGTCCCCACCTCCTGACCCTTGCGGCTCAGTCCACGGTTTTCCCTCCCCTTACGCAGAATTCATCTGCGCCTCCCTCCCAAAGCTTCCCCCCCTTGTCCCTTTCGCCTATGGCTAGCCTCCCTGAACAAAGGAGGGTGGCGCCCCAGTGTTGCTGTGGATCATTTTCGCCGGGTTGACGGCCTTAGTGCTCTTCGCCTTGCTCCGGCCGCTCGCGAGTGGCGGAGCAAGCGATGAGTCGCGCGCGGCGTTCGACGCCACCGTCTATCGCGACCAGCTCGGCGAGGTCGAGAGCGACCACGAGCGCGGTCTGATCGGCGAGGCGGATGCTGAAGCCGCCCGTATCGAGATTGCACGCCGGCTGCTCGCCACCGATGCCGAAGAGCGTGGAAGCGTCCGTCAGCAGGCCCGCGCCCCGGCCAAGGCCGTGGCCGTCGGGCTTGCCGTGATCCTCCCTCTGCTCGCTCTCGGTGTCTATCTCGTCTACGGCTCACCGCGTCTTCCCGACCAACCCCTCGTGGCGCGCCTGCAAGCCCCGGCGAGCGACAAGAATCTCGAGGCGCTGGTCGCGCGCGTGGAAACTCGGCTGCGGGCTCATCCGGATGAAGGCGAGGGCTGGGACGCCATCGCCCCCGTCTATATGGGCTGGCACCGCTACGCCGATGCCGCCGAGGCGTTTCGTCAGGCGACCCTCCTGCTTGGGGAGTCGCCGAAGCGCCTTGCCGGTTATGGCCAGGCGCTCGTGCTCGCCAATGACGGTGTGGTGTCCGAGGACGCCCGCGTCGCCTTGGAACGAGCCTCGGCGCTCGATCCCGATCTCATCCAGCCTAAGTTGCTGCTGATCATCGCCAAGGAGCAGGATGGCCAATTGACGGCGGCGATCGAGGCTTGGCGCACGCTCATTGCCAGCGCTCCCGCTGACGCTCCTTGGCGCAAGCTGGTGGAGGAGCGAATGGCGCAAGACGAAGCCCGGCTCGCCGGGCCAGGTCCTGACAAGTCAGTTCCTGACCAGCTGGCGGCGACTGCGGGGACGCCGCCGCAAGGCAAGGGTGCGCCCACGCCGGAAGATATTGCCGCAGCCCAAAGCATGAACCCTGCGGACCGCCAGGGCATGATCGAGCGTATGGTGAAAGGGTTGGCAGACCGGCTGACGCAGAATAGCGACGATCTTGCCGGTTGGCTGAAGCTCGTCAGAGCCTATAGCGTGCTCGACCGCAAGGATGACGCCGTGAAGGCGCTGGAACGCGCTAAGACGCAATTCAGCGGCGACGCAGCGGCGCTTGGGCAGCTCGATGCCCTCGCGGCCGAGCTTGGGCTGAAGTCGTGAGCACGGACAGAATGCGACCGGACCTGGAGACGCGTTGAATGACACGCAAGCAGCGCAGAGCCGTTCTGATTGGGACCTGCCTCGCCGTGCTTGCGCTCGCCGTCGGCCTGGTGCTCGTGGCGTTGCGTGATTCCATCGTGTTCTTCTATAGCCCGAGCGAGGTGACCGAGAAGCATCTCGGCACCGGCCAGCGCTTCCGCCTCGGTGGCCTGGTTGAGGATGGCAGCTTGAAGCGGGGGGAGGGGGCCGCTGTCCGTTTCGTCATCACCGATAGACGCGCCACGCTGCCGGTGACCTATATCGGGGTGCTGCCCGACCTCTTCCGCGAGGGCCAAGGCGTGGTCGCCGAAGGTACGCTTGAGACCGACGGCGTGTTCCACGCCGACAGCGTGCTTGCCAAGCATGACGAGACCTACATGCCGCCAGAGGTTGCCAAGAAGCTGAAAGAGCAGGGGCTGTGGCGCGGAGACGCGCAGGCCGGCACGCCGCAAGGCGGCGGCAGAGTGAATTGAGGGGGGCACCCAAAGCATGATCGCAGAGACCGGCCACTACGCCCTGATTCTTGCCCTTGGCGTGGCCATCATCCAAACCGTGCTGCCGCTGTGGGGGACGAGGCGTCATGATGCTCAGCTCATGGCCGTCGCCGTGCCCGCGGCGCAGATGCAGTTCCTGCTGATCGCGATAGCGTTCTCGGCCTTGATGATGGCCTATGTGACCTCGGACTTCTCGCTCCAGTCGGTCTGGGCCAACTCCCATTCGGCGAAGCCGCTGATCTACAAGATCGCGGGTGTGTGGGGGAACCATGAAGGCTCGATGGTGCTCTGGGTGTTGATCCTTGGCCTGTTCGGCGCCGCGGTCGCAACCTACGGGACCAACCTGCCGAAGGAGCTAAAGGCCAATGTGCTGGCCGTGCAGGGCTCGATCGGTGTGGCCTTCCTCCTGTTCATCGTCACCACGTCCAATCCCTTTATGCGGCTCGACCCCGCGCCCTTCGACGGGCAAGGGCTCAATCCGGTGTTGCAGGATCCCGCGCTCGCCTTCCACCCGCCATTTCTCTACACGGGCTATGTCGGCTTCTCGATGGCCTTCTCCTTTGCCGTCGCCGCGCTGATCGACGGCCGGATCGATGCCGCCTGGGCGCGCTGGGTGAGACCGTGGACGCTTGCCGCGTGGATGTGCCTCACGCTCGGCATCGCCATGGGCTCATGGTGGGCCTATTACGAACTCGGCTGGGGCGGTTTCTGGTTCTGGGACCCGGTCGAGAACGCCTCCTTCATGCCCTGGCTGGCGGGCACGGCGCTCTTGCATTCGGCGCTCGTCATGGAGAAGCGCGACGCGCTCAAGGTGTGGACTGTTCTCCTTGCCATCATCACCTTCTCGCTCAGCCTGATGGGCACGTTCCTCGTCCGCTCGGGCGTGCTCACCTCGGTGCATGCCTTCGCCGTCGACCCCGCGCGCGGCATTTTCATCCTGGCCATCATGGGCGTCTTCATCGGCGGAGCGCTGACGCTGTTCGCGTTCCGGGCGCCGCGGCTCGCGCAAGGCGGGTTGTTTGCGCCGATCAGCCGGGAGGGCAGCCTTGTCCTCAACAATCTGCTGCTGACCACGGCGTGCGCGGGAGTCTTCGTCGGCACGCTTTATCCTCTCGCGCTCGAGGCAATCACCGGCGAGAAGATCTCGGTCGGCCCTCCCTTCTTCAACTTCACCTTTGCGCCACTCATTGCGCCGCTGCTGATCGCGGTGCCGTTCGGCCCGATGCTCGCCTGGAAGCGAGGCGACATTGTCGCTGCCGCGCAGCGGCTGATGGCGGCGGCATGTTTGGCGCTGATCGCCACCGTCGCGATACTGGCATGGCGGCAACAGGGGCCGTGGCTCGCACCCTTCGGCATCGGCATCGGAACTTGGCTCATTGCCGGCGCGCTGTCTGAGATCGCCTTCAGGGTGAAGCTGTTCGACGGGTCTTGGGCCGATAGCGCGCGCCGCCTCGGCAATTTGCCGCGCGCCGCCTTCGGCACCATGCTCGCCCATTCCGGGCTTGGGCTCGTGGTCATCGGCATCGTCGCCACCACGGCCTGGCGCAGCGAAAGCATCTTGGCGCTCAAGCCGAAAGAGTCCACCGACATCGCCGGCTACCATCTCACCTTCGAAGGCGTTGCCCCGCGGGAGGGATCGAACTATCGCGAACGTGTGGGGCTGTTCAAGGTAACGCGCGACGGACGGGAGGTGACTAAGCTCGAGCCCTCGAAGCGCGAGTTCACCGTCGAGAAAAGCGCGACCACCGAGGCTGGCATCCATGCGAGTTGGCGGGGCGATCTTTATGTGGTGCTCGGCGATCAGCTCAAGGACGGCGGTTACAGCGTCAGGCTCTATTTCAATCCGCTCGTGCGTCTGATCTGGCTTGGCGCTCTCGTCATGTTCGCCGGCGGGGCGCTGTCGCTGTCCGACCGGCGCTTGCGGGTGGGCGCGCCGAAACGCGCCCGGGCGAGTGGCCAAAACCTCGCCGTCGCCAAGTAGGACGATGCCAGTCCACCGCCGCCCCGCCTCAGGCCTCGGATTTCGCCCCAGTCTTCACTGGCTGGCCGGGGCCGTCCTCGTTTCTGTCGCGATCGCTTTCTTGGCGGCACTCCCCGTCAAGGCCGTGGAGCCGGACGAGGTGCTGCAGGATGCAAAGCTCGAGGCCCGTGCCCGCCACATCTCCGAAGGTTTGCGCTGCCTTGTGTGCCAAAATCAGTCGATCGACGATTCCGAAGCTCCGCTCGCGAAGGACCTTCGCCTGCTCGTCCGTGAGCGGCTGAAGGCCGGCGATACCGATCAGCAGATTGAGGACTTCGTCGTCGCCCGCTATGGCGAGTTCGTGCTGCTGAAGCCCCGCTTCTCGCCGCACACCCTACTGCTATGGTTCGCTACCCCGGCGGTGTTCCTGGCGGCCCTTCTCATCATCGTCTTGGCCTATCGCCGGCGGTCCGCCGCCGATAGACCGGCGGCGCTAAGCGGGACCGAGAAGCGCCGGCTGAAACGCCTGCTTGAGGACGGCTGACCGTCGCCCTTGCGCTTGGCTCCCTATGTCGGGCCTCCTATATAGAAGCGGGGACGGTGGTCGCTATTGGCCTCCAAACCCTTCGGCAGTTGCCAACCTTACCGAAATTTAATTCCCCGGAAACGGCGGCGTAATTGCCGAACTCCTATATTTTTCGCCTAGAGGCTTCGCTCCTTAACGACGCGAGGCTTGGAATTTAGCGGAATTCCTTTTGTCAGGAGAGAGGTGACTTTGATGAATGATCCTTATCAGCGCTCCGTAGCCCCGGAGAGTTCGCCCGGCCGAAAGCTCCGGCGCGGGCCACTTGCGGTGACGGCTGCCGCATTGATCGCCATAGGCGCCTTGGGGCTCGCGCTCGGTCAAGATATGAACTTCGCCGTCGCGGAGCCGGCTCCGACCGTGCAAACGCCTTATGGCGCGGCGCCGTTGAGTTTCGCCGACCTTGTGGAGAAGGTGAGCCCGGCGGTTGTCAGCATCAACGTTAAGGGCGACACTAAGGTCGCCGAGAACGACCTGCAAATTCCCGGCATGCCCGACATTCCGGAGGACAGCCCACTCTACGATTTCTTCAAGCATTTCCGTCAGGGCCAGCCCGGCCAACCCGGCCAGCCTAACAACGGCCTGCAGGCTCCGCATCCGCATCCCACCATGGCGCAAGGTTCGGGCTTCTTTATCTCGCCGGACGGCTTTCTCGTCACCAACAACCACGTGGTCGAGGACGCCGAAGACATCTCGGTGACCATGGAGAATGGCGACAAGTACCCGGCCACTCTCGTCGGCGCCGATCCGCGCACCGATGTGGCGCTGCTCAAGGTCAAGGCCCCGAAAGAGCTCCCCTATGTCGAATTTTCCGAAAAGGATCCCCGCGTCGGTGATTGGGTGCTCGCGGTCGGCAATCCGTTTGGGCTCGGCGGTACGGTGACCGCCGGCATCATCTCGGCGCACAACCGCGACATCGGCTCCGGTCCCTACGACTACCTCCAGGTCGACGCGGCGGTGAACCGCGGCAACTCGGGCGGTCCGTCCTTCAATCTGGATGGCAAGGTCGTCGGCATGAATACCGCCATCTTCTCTCCGAGCGGCGGTAATGTCGGCATTGCCTTCGCCGTGCCGTCGGCGCTCGTTAAGGAGGTCGTCGGCCAATTGAAGGAGCATGGCACCGTCGATCGTGGTTGGCTTGGTGTCGTCATTCAGAATGTGAGCGACGACATTGCCGACTCGATCGGCATGGCTGAGGCCAAGGGCGCCATGATCACCAAAGTGGCTGAGGATGGTCCTGCCGCCAAGGAAGACATCAAGGCCGGCGACGTCATCGTCGAGGTCAACGGCGACAAGATCGACGATTCCCGCGACCTCGCGCGCAAGATCGCCGAGCTGCATCCTGAAACCGACGTCAAGCTCGCCATCATGCGCTATGGGGAAAAGCACCAGGTCGACATGAAGCTGGGCACGTTCCCGAGCGGGAAGAAGCTTGCCGCTCTTGAAGAGGAAAAGCCCGCCGACGCGGGCGAGCAGCTCGAGAATCTTGGACTCTCGCTGGCCCCGGCGACGAAAGTGCCCGGCGCCGGTGACGAGGGCGTCGTCATCACCGAGGTCACTCCGGACAGCGATGCCGCCGACAAGGGACTCAAGGCCGGCGACGTCATCCTTCAGGTTGCCGGCGAGACCGTGTCGCAGCCCGGAGACGTCGTCAAAGGCGTCAAGAAGGCAATCGACAAGGCCAAGGACAAGGACAAGGTCAACGTCCTGATCCAGGTCAAAACCGGCGACCAGACGCGCTTTGTTGCGCTTTCCCTGAAGAAGGCAAAAGCTTAAGGGCCTTCTACGCCGGAGGGCGACGCGGCTCCCCCCACCGCGTCGCCCACCCCTTTTTCCCGTGCCGGGGTCATGACCTCTTGCCCTGAATGAGCAAGTAAGCCGCAGCGAGGATAACTCCGACCATGCGTGTGCTGGTGATCGAGGACGACCAGGAGACGGCGAGTTTCCTCAAGCGTGCACTCAAGGAACAGGGCCATGTCGCTGAATATGCGGCGGACGGCCAGCTGGGGCTCGAGCTCGCCAGAGCCAACGCCTATGACGTTCTGATCGTCGATCGGATGCTCCCCAAATGCGATGGGCTCACGGTGATCGGCGCTCTCCGCGCCGAGGAGATCCAGACGCCTGCGCTGATCCTGAGTGCTCTCGGCGAGGTCGACGATCGGGTCAAAGGCCTTCGCGCGGGCGGCGACGACTATCTCACCAAACCCTATGCCTTTAGCGAGCTGCTCGCCCGCATCGAGGCGCTGGCCAGGCGCAAATCGCCTGAGGAGGGGAGCACGCGCCTCGTCGTCGGCGATCTCGTGCTCGACCGCCTCTCGCACAAGGTGACGCGCGCGGGCGAACCCATTATCTTGCAGCCGCGCGAGTTTCGCCTGTTAGAATATCTCATGAAGCATGCCGGTCAGGTCGTGACCCGCACCATGTTGCTCGAAAACGTATGGGACTATCACTTCGATCCGCAGACCAACGTCATCGACGTCCACGTCTCGCGCCTCAGGTCCAAGATCGACAGGAATTTCGAGACGCTGCTGCTGCATACCATCCGCGGCGCCGGCTACAGCATCCGTGACAGCGCTCACTAAGCTCTTCCGGACGACCACTTTTCGCCTGTCGCTGACCTATCTCGCGCTGTTCGGCGCGGCTGCCGTCGTCGCCATCTTCTATGTCTACTGGAACACCACCGTGCTGCTGACCCGGCAGCTGCACGAGACCATCGACGCCGAGCTCAAGGGTTTAGCCGAGCAATACACCGCCGGAGGTCTCAGCGGGCTCGTCAGCACGGTTGCCGACCGCAGCCGGACCCCGGGCAACAGCCTCTATTACGTGGCCGACCCCGAGGGCCACCGCATTGCCGGCAATCTCAGCACCATCTCGTCGGATCTCTCCAATAGCTTGGGGCCCGTCGAGTTCGTCTATAGCCGTCCGGCCCCAGGCGGCATCGAGACCCGGCTTGCCTTCGCCAATGTGTTCCGGTTGCCTGGCGGCTATCGCCTCATCGTCGGACGAGATATCGAGGACCGCCGAGAACTGGCCCGGCTGATCCGGTCGGCCATGCTGTGGGGTCTAGGCGTCATGGCGCTGTTCGGGATCGGCGGCGGCTATTGGGTGAGCCGCAACCTCCTGGCCAGGATCGATGCCGTTGCCGCCACCGCGCGCACCATCATGGAGGGAGATCTTACCGGCCGCCTGCCGGTGAATGGCTCGGGCGACGAGCTCGACCGCTTGTCGGAGAGCCTCAATCTCATGCTGGCCCGGATCGAGCAGCTGATGGCGGGCTTGCGCGAGGTGTCCGACAACATCGCTCACGATCTCAAGACCCCGTTGAACCGCTTGCGCAACCGGGTCGAGGCCGCGCTGCGCGAGCCTTACGGCGAAGCTCCCTATCGAGAGGTGCTGGAGCGGACCATCGAGGAGGCCGACGGCCTGATCAAGACGTTCAACGCGCTGCTCTCGATTGCAAGGCTGGAGGCGGGTGCCGGTGGCGATCACAAGGAGACGCTCGACGTGGCGGCGCTGGTGCGCGATGTGGCCGAGCTCTATGAGCCCGTGGCGGAGGAGCGTGGGCTCATGCTAAGGGCAGACGCGGTCGCGCCCATCTTTACCCGCGCCGATCGCCAGCTGCTCGGACAGGCCATCGCCAATTTGATCGACAATGCCATAAAATATGGCGCGCCCGAACAGGGCGACGGCGGCAACGGAACGAGACCTGAGGTCAGCGTGACAGCCGAGGCGAAGGGTGCCATGGCGGAAATTGCCGTGACCGATCGAGGGCCGGGGGTCCCGGCTGCCGAGCGCGGACGCGTGCTGGACCGCTTTGTCAGGCTCGAAGCGAGCCGGTCGGAGCCCGGAAGCGGGCTGGGCTTAAGCCTGGTGGCAGCCGTAGCAAGGCTTCACGGTGGGACCGTCCGGCTTGAGGACAACCAACCCGGATTGCGGGTCATCCTCTCTTTGCCGGCGGAGACCAACACTCTCGTCAATGGAGCAGCCCCCCAGGCGGCGCCCGGACCAGAGATCAGGCCGGCGTGACGGCGTTCTTCGAGCGCATCGCCGAGGGCCCGCTGATCTATGACGAGGCGCGAGGCGCCGACGTGCTGGGCGGTTTGGCGAAGGCGTTAGCTGCAGCCGACCTTGCCGCCGCCGCCAAACTTCTTAGCGACGCGCCCAAGGTCCGGTCGCTGCTCGCGGCGGCGTTCTCCGGCGCACCCTATCTCGCCGCGCTGGCGGAGCGCGATCCGCGCCTCTTCGCCGAATGCCTGTTGCGTGATCCTGACGAGCATCTCAAGGATGCCCGCGCGTCGCTGGCTGCCGCCACCGGAGCGACCCAGACGCTGAAAGAGGCTATGTCGGCCCTGCGCCGGTTCAAGCGGCGGGTCGCTCTGCTTGTGGGTCTTGCCGATCTTGGCGGCGTCTGGTCGACGGAAGAGACCCTCAAGGCGATGAGCGTCGCAGCCGATGCCGCCGTCGAGCAGGCGGTCGCGTTTCTGTTTCGCCAGGCACGTAACGCCGGGCAGATCGTGGGTCCTGTCCAAGGCGCTGCGACGCCTAAGGGCTATTTCGTCATCGCCATGGGCAAGCTCGGGGCCCACGAGCTCAATTATTCGAGCGACATCGACATCATCGTCTTCTATGACGCGGGCCGGGCTGGGCTCGCTCCCCGCATCGAGCCTTCCACCTTCTTCGTTCGGCTGACCCGTGAGCTTGTGCGGCTCCTCCAGGAGCATACCGGCGATGGCTATGTGTTCCGCACTGATCTGCGCCTGCGCCCGGATCCCGGAGCGACACAGGTGGCGCTCTCCATCGATGCGGGACTCACTTATTATGAGAGCTCCGGCCAGAATTGGGAGCGCGCCGCCCTGATCAAGGCGCGGATCATTGCCGGCGATTTTGCCGCGGGCGAGGAGTTCTTGCGGCAACTCGCGCCGTTCATCTGGCGCAAATATCTCGACTTCGCCGCGATCGCCGATATCCACGCCATGAAGCGGCGGGTGCATGCCCATAAGGGCCACGGCAAGATCGCGGTCGCGGGTCACGACATCAAGCTCGGACGGGGCGGCATCCGCGACATCGAGTTCTTTGTGCAGACCCATCAGCTCATCGCCGGAGGCCGGCACCCCGAGCTCAGAACGCGCGGGACCATCGAGACGCTTCAGGAGCTGGCGCAAGGCGGCTCGATCGCGCCGAAGGTGGCGGAAGACCTCACTCAAGCCTACCTTTTCTTGCGACGGGTTGAAAACCGATTGCAGATGATCGGCGATCAGCAGACCCATACTCTGCCCGATGACACGGACGAGCTCGCCCGCGTTGTCGCGCTTTCCGGCTTCGCCGACGCGGATGCGTTTGCCGAGGCGTTGCTCGGCGAGCTTGCTCGTGTCGAGAGCCATTATGGCGCCCTGTTCGAGAAGCTGCCGCCGCTGCCCGAGGCCGCTCCGAGCATCGTATTGCCGGGCGACGAGGCCGATCCCGCAGCGCTCGCCGCGCTCGAACGATTGGGCTTCGGCAATCCAGAGCAAGCCATCGCCGCGGTCCGCGCCTGGCAGTCTGGCCGCTACCCGGCCACGCGCAGCGCTAGGGCGCGCGAACGTCTCGGCGAATTCCTTCCCTTACTGCTCGATGCCTTCGGCCGTACCGCCGAACCTGATCTTGCGCTGGCGACCTTCGACAAGGTGGTGGCGGAATTGCCCGCCGGCGTGCAGCTCTTCTCGCTCCTTGCCGCCAATCCGAGCCTCACGCGTCTGGTCGCCGACATCATGGGGACGGCGCCGCGGCTTGCCTCCATCCTCGGACGCCGTCCGCGCCTGCTCGACGCCGTGCTCGACCCCGGATTTTTCGGTGCGGTGCCGACGCCGGCCAAGCTCAACGAGCTGGTGGTCAAGGCGCTCGCGCACGCCTCCGACTATCAGGACGCGCTCGATCGGGCGCGCATCGTCGGCCGCGAGCAGGGCTTCCTGATCGGCGTGCGGGTGATCTCCGGCTCGATCTCGGCGCCACAGGCGGGCGCGGCCTACGCCACTCTCGCCGAGACTTTGATCGAAACGCTGGCCGCACGGGTCGACGCCGAGCTTGAGCGCCAGTATGGGCGTGTGCCTGGAGGAACGGTGGCGATCGTGGCCATGGGCAAGCTCGGAGGCCACGAAATGACGGCCATGTCGGACCTCGACCTCATCACCGTCTACGACTTTGCAGGCGACACCGCCCAATCGGTCGGCCCCAAGAGCCTACCCGCGAGCCAATATTACACGCGCTTTACGCAGCGGCTGATCGCAGCGCTCTCCGCGCAGACGGCGGAGGGATCGCTCTATCAAGTGGACATGCGGCTCAGGCCCTCCGGCAATCAAGGGCCGGTGGCGACCAAGCTTTCAAGCTTCACCGACTATCAGCAGCGCTCCGCCTGGACCTGGGAGCATCTGGCGCTGATCCGCGCGCGCGTGATTTCCGGGCCGATCGCGATCAGGCGAAACATCGAGGGGGTGCTGCGGAGGCCACGGGACCGGGCCGCGGTGGCTGCCGACGTTCGAAACATGCGGACCAAGATCGTGGAGGAGAAGGGCACCCAAGACATCTGGGACCTGAAACATGTCCGCGGCGGCCTGATCGACATCGAGTTTCTCACCCAATTCCTGCAGCTGGTCAGCGCGCATGTCCACCCCGAGGTGCTTGACCAGAACACGGGCGGTGCCATCTTCAAGCTGTTGCAGGCAGGCGTGATCACGCTTGCCGACGCGGAAATTCTCGCGCCCGCGGCAACGCTTTATCACGCGCTCACCCAATGCTTGCGGCTTTGTCTCGACAAGCCCTTCGTTCCGGACGAAGCGCCCCGGGCGCTGAAGGATCTGCTTGCGCGGGCATCCGACATGCCGGACTTCGCCACACTCGAAGCCATGCTCAAGGACACGCTTGGCGCCGTGCATGACGCCTTCGACCGCTTGGTCGTTTAGGTCTCGCGCGATTTGGTCAGGCGGTTGCCGCCCGGGGCTCGCTCTGACCGCTCGCGGCCTCCACTGGCAGGGTGCAGGTCACGGTGGTGCCCTGGCCCTCGTGGCTCACGATCCGCAAGCTGCCGCCATGTAGCTCTACCAAGGCGCGTGAGATGGCGAGGCCAAGCCCGCTGCCTTGATGGCTCTTGGAGAATTGGTTCTCGACCTGCTCGAAGGGGCGCCCGAGCTTGGTGATATCGGTTTCCGGGATGCCGATGCCGGTGTCCTTGATGGCGATGCGCACGAGCCCGCGCGTGCGCGACAGGTGCACGTCGACGCTGCCGCCGTCGCGGGTGAACTTCACGGCATTGGACAGCAGATTGAGGAATACCTGCTTCAGCGCGCGGCGATCGGCTTCCAGCATCAGGCGCGAGGGCCCGTGACGCGAAAGGGTAATGTCGCGCTCGGCGGCGGCTTGGCCGACCACCTTCATGCTGTCCTCGACGATGTCGGCCAAGTCGACGGTGCCGACGTCGAGTGTCATGCGGCCGGCCTCGATCTTCGACATGTCGAGGATGTCGTTGATCACCTCGAGCAGATAGGCGCCGCTTTCATGAATGTCGCGCGCATATTCCTGATATTTGGCGTGTCCGAGCGGACCGAACAATGCCTGCTGCATCACTTCGGAGAAGCCGATAACGGCATTCAAGGGCGTGCGCAGTTCATGGCTGATATTGGCGAGGAACTCCGACTTCGCCCGGTTCGCGGCCTCGGCGCGGTTCTTCTCCAGTGCATATTTCTCGGCGAGGTCGACGAGCTGCTGCTTTTGCTGCTCGAGCTCACGCCGGGAAAGCCTAAGCTCGGTGACGCTCGACTTCAACTGTTGCTCGCTCTCGGCCAGGCGCGTTTGGCTTTCTTTCAGCACCGTGATGTCGGTGCCGACGCTGACGAAGCCGCCATCCTTGGTGCGGCGCTCGTTGATGTGCAGCCAGCGGCCATCCTCGAGCTGCGCCTCATAGGTGCGGGAATCGTCGTCAACCTTGCCGTCGACCGCGACGCGCTTGCAGATGACCGGGTCGGAGGCCGCTGCAATCACCTCCTCATAGGCGCTGCCGGGGCGGATCACCCCATCGTGCAGGCCATAAAATTGCTGGTACTTGCTGTTGCACATCAAGAGTCGATTCTGGTTGTCCCAAAGGACGAACGCCTCCGAGATCGTCTCCACGGCATCGCGCAGCCGCGCATTGGCGTCAGCCGATGCCACGACGTCTTGATCGGCGGCGGCAATGGCGGTCAGGTACGGCTCCTGGGTCTCGTTGTCGCGCGTGATATGTCCGCGGAGCCTCACATTGACGAAGTGGCCATCCGCATGGCGCAAGCGGAAGCTCTGATCGAATTGGGCCTTGCCGTCGCGGAGATGGTGGTCGATCTCGCCGCGTAGGTCGTCGTCCGGGTGCAGAGCTTGCGCGACCGCGCGGAATGCCATGGTCTCTTCGCTCGGCGTCTTGCCGAGCATCCGGTACATGGGCGCCGACCAATGCACGTGCCCCCGCGCCAGATTCCAGCGCCACACGGCGCAGGCGGATAACGCCTCGGCGAACTCTCCCGCCACGCCGTCATGGTGACGTGCCTCGGACGGCGCGAGATACCACAGACCGCCACCAAGGAGCGCCAAGACGAGGCCGGTGCAGATCAGGAGAGTGATCTCGAGGCTGGCCTCCTGCCGCCATCCGGAAAGGGCTGCGTTGGCCGGCTGGATGAACGCCAATTGCGCATTGGTCTCGGCGACGTCGCGGACGGTCACGATGGCATCGGTGCCGTCGGCGAGAGTGATCCGCAGCACTCCGGCCTCGGCGCCGAAAGTGGTGAGGGGCTGTTGAGACCCCAGGATCGCGATCAGGCTAGCCGGCTTGGAGTCTACAAGCGGCGCCAGGGCTCGGACTGCGCCGTCGGTGTCGGCGAGGAGGGCGACACGGTCGTCCATGGTTGCGCCCTTGGGCAGGCTTGCTGCGAGCGCGCCTTGCCAATCGCTGTCCGGCGTGAGGGCCTGCTCCTTGAGGCGCAGCATGGCGACGTCGGCCATCAACGCCAACTGCTCTTCCGCCACGCTGAGCGCCGCGTTCCGGGCTTGAATGGTTTGGGTGACGAGGCCTATGGCCGCGAGCGCCGCGAAGACGGCAATGAGGACAGGTACTGCGCGGCGCAGCAGCTCGGCTTTGGGCAGAGAGTTACTGATGGTCTCGCGAATGCCATCCCAATGTGGCTTCGCGATCGCAAAAGATCGCTCCTGCGCGGAAATGATCCGCGACATTCGGTCCCCCTTCGTGGTGCTCTCCTACTCCGAACCGGAGAACTGCCGCATCTCCGAATCGCCCCTCTATTTGAGGAGTCGAAGATTCTGCTTGTCTAGGGAAAAACTGTGGAAAAATGGTTAATAAGTCGTTGACGAACTTCGAATCAGCCGGCGCCGAGGGTCTTGGTCACGATCTCGTAGCTGTCGGTCGAGAGCTCGGCCGAGGCGAGTTTCTCCAACGCGGCTTTGGCCAGGGCCTGGCGCCGGGGCTCGAGCGTGCGCCAGCTTTCGAAGGCGCCGAGCAAGCGCGCCCCCATATGCGGATTGAAGCGGTCGATCTCGAGGGCTGAGCTCGCCAAGACCTCATAGCCCGCACCATCCGCCCGGTTGAAACTGGTCGGATTGGCGTGAACGAAGCTGCCGATCAGCGCACGCACGCGATTGGGGTTCTTCAGCGAAAATTTGGGATGGGAGAGGAGGCCGCGCACGGTCTCGACCGAGTCGGGCCTCGCGGCTCTTGCCTGGACCGCGAACCATTTGTCGAGGACGAGAGGCTCGTCCTGCCAGCGCGCATAAAAGTCGGTAAGCGCCGCATCGCGTGCCGGCAGGGTCAAGTGCGACAGAATCGAGAGCGCGGCGATGGCGTCGGTCATGTTCGACGCCTCGCGGTAATGGCGGAGCGCGCGATCGATCTCGGCCTGATCGCCAATGCCGACAAGGAGGTCGAGGCTCGCGCTGCGCAGCGCGCGCTTGCCCGCGCTCTCGCCGTCCGGCGAATAGGGCCCGCTCGCAGCGGCGCTGTTATAGATTTCCACTAGTGTCGCCCGGATCTTGCCGCCGATCGTGGCTCGCAAGGTTTCGTAGGCCTTCCTCACCGCGTCGGGATCGACATCGCGGGCGAGCTCCCGGGCAATGTCGGACTCGCTTGGAGGCTTGAGGAATTCGGCTCGATAGGCGGCGTCCAGCGAAATTTCTGAGGCGGTGGCACCGAGCGCTTGGGCAAGCCGCATGGCCTCCTTGCCGGTGACCGGCTCCAGGCTCGCGCCATCGCGGGCGGCTGCGGTCAGAAGGCGTGTGGCGTAAATCTGCGCGGCCTGCCAGCGGTTGAACGGATCAGAGTCATTCATCATCAGGAACTCGACCTGTTCCGGGTCGAGGCTGATGGTGAGGCGGACCGGCGCCGAAAAGCCCCGGAGCAAGGAGGGAATCGGCGCGGCCGCAATGTCGCGGAAGGTGAAAACCTGCTCGCGGCCGGTCACTTTGAGCAAGCCGCCGGGTAGGTCCGTGCCGTCGGCGAGCTGAAGCGGGAGGTCCTGGCCATTGCGGCCAAGCAGTCCGACCTGCAGCGGGATCAGCATCGGCTCCTTCCGGGGCTGGCCGGGCGTAGCCGGGACGACCTGGTTGACGGAGAGCCGCGCGGTCTTGGAACGCGAGTCATAGTCGAGGGAGCAAGCGATCTCGGGGGTGCCGCTCTGCGTGTACCAGAGCATGAATTGGGAAAGGTCGCGGCCAGAGACATCGGCCATCGCCGCGACGAAGTCCTCGACCGTCACCGCCTCGCCGTCGTGGCGCTCGAAATAGAGGTCGAGGCCTTTGCGGAATCCGTCGCGGCCGAGCAGCGTTTGCAGCATGCGGCAGAGCTCGGCGCCTTTCTCATAGACCGTCGCCGTATAGAAATTGTTGATCTCTATATAGGAGGCCGGCCGCACGGGGTGGGCCAGGGGTCCCGCGTCCTCCGGGAATTGATGCGTCTTCAGCATGCGCGCGTCGAGGATGCGCTTGACGGGACCCGATCTCAGATCGGCGGTGAACTCCTGGTCACGAAATACGGTCAGGCCTTCTTTGAGGCAGAGCTGAAACCAGTCGCGGCAGGTGACGCGGTTGCCGGTCCAGTTATGGAAATATTCATGGGCGATGACGCCTTCGATGGCGCCATAGTCGCCGTCGCTTGCGGTGTCCGGCCGCGCCAGCACGAGCTTGTCGTTGAAGATGTTGAGGCCCTTGTTCTCCATCGCCCCCATGTTGAAGTCGCTCACCGCGACGATGTTGAAAACATCGAGATCATATTCGCGGCCGAAACGCTCCTCGTCCCAGCGCATGGCGGCGCGCAAGGACTCCATGGCCCAAGAGCAGCGGTCCTCCTTGCCGGGCTCGACATAGATATTGATCGCCACCTCGCGGCCCGAGGCGGTGGTGAAGCTGCCCGGGACGCAAGCGAGATTGCCGCCGACAAGCGCAAACAGATAGGAGGGCTTGGGGTGGGGGTCGTGCCAAACGGCGAAGTGCCTGTCGGTGCCGGGCACAGAACCGGCGCCAAGCGGATTACCGTTCGACAAGAGCACCGGCGCCGTCTTGGCCTCGGCCTCGATCCTGACGGTAAAGCCGGCAAGCACATCGGGCCGGTCGATGAAATAGGTGATGCGGCGGAAGCCTTCGGGCTCGCACTGGGTGCAATAGGTGCCGCGCGAGCGATAGAGGCCGGAGAGTGCGGTGTTGGCCTCGGGATCGCATAGGGTCATTGTCTCAAGCGTGAAGGGCCGCGCGGGCACCTCAAGGATCGTCAGCGACTTGCCATCGAGCCGGTAATTGCCTGCCGAAATTGGCTCGCCATCAAGCGCCAGGCTTTGCAAAATGAGCCCTTCGCCGTCGAGCACCAGCGGACGGCCGCCCGATGCCGCCTTTGGATTGGCGCGCAAGCGAAGCTTGGACTTGACCTGGGCCGCTCGGGGATCGAGCGCTATGTCGAGATCGACCTCGTCCACCAAATAGTCCGGTGGAGCATAGTCCTTGAGCAGTTTCGGGTGCCGTCCGGACTGATCCATCGATGTGCCGCCATTCGTTGCCTTCGACGCTCTTAGAGGGCCACGCGGTCGATGCCAAGGCCCGACCGGGTTCAAGATGCGTCTTGGCATCTCGGCGAGCAGGGTCAGGTTCGGGGTGACGAGGGAGCGCCATTGCCCTATGACGCGTTGCCCATGCAGCGCAAATCCGAGACCACCCCTCAACTCTTCCCCCCATGCTTCAGGCCTTCGCGCCGGGCGACGGTGATGCTCGTTCCGCTCGTGGTCGCCGCGCTCGGCTTCGCGCTCTTCCTCCGCTATGGATTGATCCAGAACACGCCGATCGGGCTTGCTTGCGAGGCCGGGGAGGAGAGCCTGACCTGCACCGTTCGGCTCGCGGCGATCCTTCTCTTCGTTCGGGGCTGGTTCGGCTGGACGGCGCTCGCGGCCGCTTCCATCCAGCTCTGGCGCCCCAACCTTGTCACCTTTGGCATTGGCCTCGTTTCCGCCGCTTTCGGGCTCGTGCTCTACAACACGCGGGTCTCGGCACTCGCAGTGGCGTTGCTCGTGCTCAGTCTGGCGCGGGCGCGGCCCGAAGCGCGGTAAGGGAAAGAGCGAGCAGCAGGCCAGCGAACCAGAGCGCTTGCCAATTCGCGATCCCCTCATTGACGATGATGAAGAGGGCGGAGCCGGTGAGCAGTGCGGCCGCGACACTCTCAGCTACACCGGCTCGCGGAAGGACCGGCCCGCTCAAAAAGGCCACGATGGCGAGGGCCAGGGCTGGACCCGAGAGCAAAGCGAGCGGGAAGTCTTTGTAGCGCGGGTCGAAGACAAGTCCGAGGGCCACATGGATGGCCGCCACCATCGTTGCCACGAACAGCCAGGCGAGCAAGAGGCTAGAAGCCTCGGAGCGCCGCCAGCGGCGTGGGTTGAGCACGACGGCGAAGCTCTTGAGAGAGGTGCTCCGCGCTACCGCCACCGCGGCAAATGCCGGCACGAGGAGAGTCAGCGCGAGCATCCCCGCCGATCGCAAGCGGTCGCCGAGCTCGGGCGGCTCCATGGGAAGGCCCAGCACCGCCCAGCCGAATACGAGACCCGCGCCTGCCGCAATCGCGGCGATGGCGAGGCTCCTTCCCCAATCGATCGGCTCCGGCTTGCGGCCGCGGGGCGAAAGCCAGGCGGCGGCAAACACGAGGAAGGCTGCTCCTATTCCGAGCCCCGCCTCCAGCTGCCACTCAGGATGGTTCGACACTGGCTCGCCCCAGCGGAATTTCGGCTCCCGCGCTTTGTCGTCGAACAGGCCCCAATAGCCGCCGACGGTACCCTCGAGCACACGCTTCCAGGGCTGATCGAAGGCCTCGATGAGGTTGACCTTCCAGCGGCCGGCGTTGGCGGCCTCCACCACGCCGCTCAGCACCATCGCCTGATTGGCGGGAGAGGGCAGGGCACCGTCGCGCATGCGGCCCGCGCTCGGCCAGCCCACTTCTCCGATCCAAATCTCCTTGCCGTAAAAGGCGTCCACGACATGGCTCCGAACAGCGCGAATATGGTCCACGGCGTCACCGGCCTCGACCGGGTCGTCCTCCCAATAGGGCAGGATGTGGATGGCGACGAAGTCGACGGCGGGTGCAAGCTCAGGCGCCCTCAGCCAGAACTCCCAAACGTCGGCATAGGTGACGGGCAGGCTGGATCGCCTGCGCACCTCTTCCAGGTAGGTTTTGATTTTGGCGGTACCGAGCTCGCCGCGGAGCAAGACTTCATTGCCGACAATGAGCGCCTGGATGACGCCCGGATGACGGCGAGCAAGCAGGAGCGCCGCTTCGATCTCCCGCCGGTTCTCGGCCAGGTTGCGCCCGATCCATATTCCCTGCAGGACCTTCAAGCCTTGCTTGGCCGCGAGCCGGGTGATCTTCCCTTGCGCCCCCGTCGCGGAATAGGTGCGGATGCAGGAGGTCACCTTCGCCAGGCGCTTCAAGTCCTCCGCAATCTGCTCATCCGGAATCCGGAGCGGCTGCAAGAAGGGCGCCTGGTCGCCATGGAACGGCGCGTAGGACAGGCAGTTTAGCCTTTGGCCTTCGGCTAACGGAGAGGCGGGTACAGGCAATGGGTGCCCGAGCAGGGACCAGACGAGCGCGATGGTCGATGCCACAAGCGCAAAAAGGAGGATTGGGCGGATCATGAGTGGCTGCTTGCAAAGGCGGGTATGCGACA
>Ga0315295_10000566_pt1 | contig 31990 bp, 35 predicted proteins | sample YL17G14_0_MG_FD_204453 | JGI IMG/M metagenome (GOLD analysis project Ga0315295, IMG submission 204453) | Sediment microbial communities from Yellowstone Lake, YNP, Wyoming, USA - YL17G14_0 | ecosystem: Environmental > Aquatic > Freshwater > Lake > Sediment | place: USA: Wyoming | collected... | reverse complement strand
GGGAGTCCCTCCTCCCGACGAGTTTGGGAGAGGGAACCGTGGATACCGAGAGCCTGAAGAGGGCGCCGTTGGGTCATCTCCTTGAACAGGCCTGGAGCGCACGGCGGGAAGGACGGCCGCCGGTGCTGGAGGCCATCTATCCCACGAAGACCCTGGCAGTCAGCGTCACTGGGACATCGTGTGCTCTTAATTGCTCCCACTGCGCCGGTCACTACCTGGACCACATGGTTGATGTGAAGGACCTGCGTCACGCCATCGCGCGGGAGAATCCAAGGAGCATTCTGCTTTCGGGAGGGTGCGACCTCACGGGGGCTGTTCCGTTAGTGGCGCACCTCAGGGAGGTCGTTGACCTGGTAGGGGAGGAGGCTTCCCTCGGTCGAGGCCTGACTGTCAACGTGCATCCCGGCGTGGCATCGCCTGAAGCGGCCCGAGCCATCGGCGACGCGGCGACCGTGGTATCTTTCGATTTCGTCCTCGACGACGCCACGATCCGCGAGGCCTTTCATGGGCTGTGGAGCGGGAAGGACTACGTCGAGTCCCTAAGGAATCTCCGGAAAGGGAAAGCCGAGGTAGTGCCCCACGTCCTGATAGGCCTCAAGAGGGGCAAGATCGCCGGCGAGTACGAGGCGGTCGACTTCCTCCTGAAAGAGGGCATAGAAAGGCTCATCTTCATAGTCTTCATACCGACGACGGGTACCGCGTGGGCCGGTGTGCCGCCTCCGCCGGTCGCCGAAGTGGCACGGGTGATAGCGTGGACCAGGGCGCGAGCTCCGGGACTGGACATCTCTCTTGGGTGCATGCGGCCGGCCGGAAAGTACCGGCGCGACGTCGACGTGGCGGCGGTCAAGTGCGGGGTGGACCGCATCGTCCTTCCGCACCCGGAGGCGCTGAAAGAGGGTGTGTCCAGGGGCCTCGTGGTCGCGAGGAAGGAAGAGTGTTGCGCGTTTGACTGACGAGACCGCCAATCCAGCTGGCAGGGCTGCGGCGTCCATCGACAAGGTGGGAGTATCCACCGGGACCGCGTCGGTGCTCGGCTTGTGCCGCGCCCGGCTGCAGGAGACCCCGACGACAGCCCATTTCCTTTTCGGAGAGAAGTGCGCCAGGAGCTGCGCGTTCTGTGCCCAGGCCAGTGGGGCGACCAGCGGGCCGCGCCATCTGTCCAGGGTGACGTGGCCTCCCTTCAGCTGGGAGCGGGTCGCGGGTGCGCTGAAGGAAGCCATAGACAGAGGGGTGTTCAGGAGGGTCTGCGTCCAGACCGTGGAGAGCGCAAAGACCCCTCTGCAGGCGCTCGAGTTCGTGAGGAAGGTGCGCGCGCTTTCGCCCTCCGTGTACCTCAGCGCGTCCATCGCGCCTGTCTCCGTCTCCCGTGTCCGGCTCTACCTGGACGCGGGGGCGACCAACGTGGGGCTCCCTATCGATGCCGCCACCGCCGAGGTCTACGCCGCGGTCAAGGGCGGAACTCCGGGCGCGTTCGAGCGTGCCTGGGAGGTGGTTGGGAGGTGCGCGGAGCTGTGGCCAAGTAGGATCTCCACCCACCTGATCGCAGGCCTCGGCGAGACGGAGGAGGAAGCGGCGAGGTTCCTGCTGAGGGCCAGAGACGCCGGTGTCACCGTCGGGTTGTTCGCCTTCACGCCCATCCGGGGCACCGCGTTGGAGTCCAGGGAACCGCCCGAAGTCCCTTCGTACCGCCGCCTGCAGCTCGCTGCCTACTACCTTAGAAGAGGTGGAGACGCGGCTGGTATCGAATTCGGGGATGGAAGGATCATCCGGATCGGGCTGGAAGGACAGGCATTGCAGGAGGCAGCGGAAGGCCGGCCCTTCGAGACGTCGGGGTGTCTCTACTGCAACAGGCCGTACTACAACGAGAGGCCCGGCCAGGTGATGATGAACTACCCCCGGTCGCTCAGCGAGGAAGAAACCAGGGAAGCTCTTTGCGAGTCCCGTCTGTTCGACGACGGACGCCCTGCTTCCACTGCGAGGAGGTAAAGACGTGAAAGTCCGCCTGATATCCGACGGACATCTCCCCGGGAAGATGAACATGGCTGTCGACGAGGCGATCCACCGCGCCTCCCAGCGCGGAGACCCCGGGGCCACTCTCAGGTTCTACCAGTGGCGGCCAGCGTGCCTGTCTCTGGGCTATTTCCAGGACGTCGAGAAGGAGGTCAACCTCCAGGGGCTCGCCGGTGAGGGCGTCGACCTGGTCAGGAGGCCGACCGGCGGGAAAGCGGTGCTCCACGACGACGAGCTCACCTACAGCGTCGTCATCGCCGAGAAGGACCTGTCCGGCTCGGTGCTGGAGACGTACCACAGGCTGTCCGAGGCCCTGGTCGAAGGGCTGCGGGCCATGGGGATCCCCGCGGCGATCGCCGCCCTGCAGCACGGAGTGACGACGCGCGACCCCCGTTTCAGGCAGGCCGCCTGTTTCTCGGCGCCCTCGTGGTACGAGGTCCTGACCGGCGCCCAGAAGCTCATCGGCTCGGCCCAGAACCGGAAGAACGGGTTTATCCTGCAGCACGGGTCAATCCCGTTCACTTTCGACGCCGTAAAGATCGTCCGGTGCATCAGGACCGCTTCCCCTGAGCACGCCGTCCGGACCGAGTCCATGCTGAGGCGCAAGGCCACCGGGGTCTCCGCCGCCCTGGGCAGGCCTGTATCCAGGGAGGAACTCGAGAGGCACCTGGTCGCCGGTTTTCGCGCGGCCCTGGGCTGGGAAGTTACGCCCGGCGCCCTCACGCCGGCGGAGAAGGCCGAGGCAGACGAGCTTGCAGTCGAAAAATACGGGAACCCCGGCTGGACGATGGAAAGAGGGCGCCAGCAGGAAGATCTGTACTAGGAGGCTCAGACATGTTTGACGTGGTCGTGATAGGCAGCGGCCCCGGCGGGTACGTCGCGGCGATCAAAGGCGCCCAGATGGGCGGCAAAGTGGCCGTGGTCGAGGGACACAAGATCGGCGGGACCTGCCTCAACGTAGGCTGCATCCCGACAAAGGCGCTGGTGCACTCGGCGATTACCTACGTCAATGCCAAGGAAGCTGCCAAGTTCGGCGTCGAGACCGGCGAGGTCAGGCTGAACCTCCCGGGCGTCATGGCTCACAAGGAGAAGACCGTGAACCAGCTCGTGGGCGGCGTGGAGATGCTGCTCAGGGGCAACGGCGTCGCGGTCTACCGCGGCTGGGCCAAGGTGCCGGCGCCGGGAAAGGTCGAGGTGACTTACCCGGACGGCTCCACGGAAGTCCTCGAGACCAGGAGCATCATCCTGGCGACCGGGTCGTCGCAGCAGCTGCCTCCCGTTTCCCAGGAGAGCTTGGCCCACACGATATCGTCCGATGACGCCCTCGCTCTGGACCACGTCCCTGAGAAGATGCTGGTCATCGGCGGAGGAGTCCTGGGCGTCGAGTTCGCCTGCATCTGGAACGCTTTCGGGTCGACGATCGACATGGTCAAGCGCTCGCCGCTGATACTCCCTCCGGTCGACGACGAGATCTCGCGCAGGCTCATGCCCATCCTCAAAAGGAGGGGCATCACCGTCAATTCCGGCATCTATATCAAGGAGATAAGGGATGAGGGCGGGCAGAAGGTCCTCATCGCCGACACCAAGGAAGGCGAGAGGAAGGAGTTCCGCGCGGACACCGTCCTGGTGGCGATGGGGCGAGTCCCCAGCTTCGGCGGCATAGACCTCGCCGCGCTCGGAGTGGAGTTCGACAGGAACGGCATCAAGACGGACGTACGGATGGCCACCAACGTGCCCGGCATCTGGGCCATCGGCGACGTGGTCGGCAAGACGTTCCTGGCTCCCGTGGCGTCGACCGAGGGCATCGTGGCGATGGAGAACATCCTCGGCCACCCTGCCGTCATGGACTACTCGGTGGTTCCCACCTGCGTGTTCTCCATCCCCGAGTGCGCTTCCGTCGGCCTGAAGGAGCTGGAGGCCAAGGAGAAGGGGCATAACGTCAAAGTTTCGAAGTTCCCGTTCAGCGCGAACGGTAGGGCTCAGGCCATCGGCGAGACCGAAGGCCTGGTGAAGGTGGTCGGGGAGGCGGATACGGGGAAGATCCTGGGCGTGCACATCCTCGGGCCGCACGCCGACGACCTCATCCACGAGGCGGCGCTCGCCATGAAAGCCCATCTGACCGCGCGGCAGGTGGCGGAGATGATCCACGCTCACCCCACGCTGCCTGAGGCCATGCTCGAGGCGATGCACGGAGTGCAGGGCAAGCCGATACACTTCCTTGCCAGGTAACGTGCGCCCCTGCTCTTCGAGAGACCGGACGCGAATCGAGAGGAAAGGTGGGGATCCGGAGTGGGTATGACCACGAAGCCTCTTTCGCAGGTTGACCCCGACATCTTCGACACGATCAAGGCGGAGAGGGACCGGCAGATGAGCGTCATCGAGCTCATCGCGTCGGAGAACCTGGTCTCCAAAGCTGTGCTGGAGGCCATGGGGTCGGTCCTGACTAACAAGTACGCTGAAGGCTACCCCGCTCACCGGTACTATGGCGGATGCGTCGTCGTCGACATAGCCGAGAACCTGGCCCGCGACCGCGCCAAGCAGCTCTTCGGCGCAGAGCACGCCAACGTGCAGCCGCACTCCGGCGCGCAGGCAAACACCGGCGTCTACTTTGCTACCCTCAAGCCCGGTGACACGGTGCTGGGCATGAACCTCTCCCACGGCGGTCACCTGACCCACGGCAGCCCTGTGAACATCTCCGGCAAGTACTTCAGCTTCGTTGCGTACGGCGTCGACAAGACGACCGAGCGCATCGACTACCATGAGGTGCGCTCTCTCGCCAAAGAGGCGAGGCCCAAGCTGATCGTGGCGGGAGCCAGCGCCTACCCCAGGGTCATCGACTTCGCCAAGTTCAGGGAGGTCGCCGACGAGGTCGGTGCCCTGCTCATGGTGGACATGGCCCACATCGCCGGCTTGGTCGCGGCGGGGCTCCACCCGTCCCCGGTGCCCTACTCTCAGTTCGTGACCACCACTACCCACAAGACGCTGCGCGGTCCCAGGGGCGGCATGATCCTGTGCACCGGGGAGTGGGCCGCGGCCATCGACAAGGCCATCTTCCCGGGCATCCAGGGCGGCCCGCTGATGCACGTCATCGCCGCCAAGGCGGTCGCGTTCAAGGAAGCTATGGAGCCGTCGTTCAAGGAGTACCAGGGCCGGATCGTGAGGAACGCCAGGGTCCTGGCCGAGGAGATGACGAGGAAGGGGTTCAGGCTGGTGTCGGGCGGGACCGACAACCACCTGATGCTGGTCGACCTCACTCCCAAGGGTATCACCGGTCGCGACGCCGAGGTAGCCCTGGACAAGGTTGGCATCACTGTCAACAAGAACGGGATTCCGTTCGACACCAGGAAGCCCACGGTGACCAGCGGCATCCGCATCGGCACGCCGGCGGTCACCACCAGGGGCATGAAGGAAGGCGACATGAAGGTCATCGCCTCCCTGATAGATCGCTGTCTGTCCAACACGGGCGACGAGACCGCCCAGGCCAAGGTCGCTGCGGAAGTGAAGGAGCTCACAGGCAGGTTCCCGTTCTACGAGTGACGCTCGCGAGAAGCCCGGGTGCTTGCGTCAGTTCAGGCGCTGCCCGGGCATATGTATGGCGGGCGCGTCCACCTGCCGCGGCTGCCGCAGCAAGCTGGATGCGGGCGCGTCTTGCGCTGTGGTAGAATTGGCAGGTGAATTCCAGGGGTCTGGAGGTGAAGCTGTGAGCGGTTCCGGCCAGGTGGTGGACAAGCTCAGGGAGAAGATGGCCAGAGAGGCCGTCGACGGCTTCCTGGTAAGCACGTTCTTGAATTGGAGATACATATCCGGTTTCCGAGGCGACGCAGGCGCGCTCCTCATAACGCCCAAGTCCGCCTACCTCTTTACAGACTCCCGCTACGTCGAGGAAGCGGAGAAGAGCACCGTTGGCTTTAGCGTTGTGAAGACGACGCAGGACACCGACCAAATCAAGATCGCCGTTCAGAAGGAGGGTGTGAGGCGTTTCGCTTTCGAGAAGGAACACGTCACATACTCTACCTGGGAGAGTTTCAAGGAACGGTTCGAAGGGGTCGAGACAGTGGGCGTGCTGGGGTGGGTCGAGGGGCTCAGGATAATAAAGACGCCAGAGGAGATCTCATGCATACAGAAGGCCCAGGAGATCGCCGACGACGCGTTTCATCTCCTTGCTGGCGCCATCCACGTCGGCTCCCGCGAGATCGACCTTGCCCTGGAGCTCGAGTTCACCATGAGAAAGATGGGTTCGGAGGGCCTGGCGTTCCCCATCATCGCCGTGGCGGGGGAGAGATCCTCGCTGCCTCATGGAGTTCCCACGGAGAACCAGGTATCGGACGGCGACTTCCTCACGCTTGACTTCGGCGCCAAGCACAAGGGGTACTGCTCCGACGAGACCAGGACTTTCGTTATCGGACACCTTGACAAAAAGCACGAAGAGGTTTACCGCGTCGTTCTCGAGGCTCAGCTTGCAGGCCTAGAGGCAGTGAGGCCTGGAGTGAACTGGAAGGATCTAGACATGGAAGCACGAAAGGTCATCGAACATGCCGGGTATGGGCAGTACTTCGGCCATGGTATCGGCCACGGGCTTGGCTTGAGCGTGCATGAAGGCATCCGCGCGAGCAAGGAGTCCGACAATACCCTCCAGCCAGGCATGGTCATGACGGTCGAACCGGGCATCTACATTCCCGGTTTCGGCGGCTGCCGCATCGAGGACCTTGTGCTCGTGACCGAGACGGGGAGTAGGGTCCTGTCCCAGAGTCCGAAAGAACTCAGGGTCATAGACAAATGATAGGTCGGGAACAGGCTCGGGAGTCTCTCTGACAGCGAGGGATAGCGGATGATATCGACCAACGACTTCCACACCGGAGTGACTGTAGAGATAGACGGCCAGCCCTGGGTGGTAGTGGACTTTCAGCACGTGAAGCCCGGCAAGGGCTCGGCCTTCGTCCGCGCCAAGATCAAGAACGTCATCACCGGGGCCGTCCTGGAACGCACCTTCAACGCCGGGGAAAAGCTGCCCAGAGCCCTCATCGAGCGCAAGGAGGCCCAGTACCTCTACAGCGTCGGCGACGATTACACGCTGATGGATACCCAGACGTACGAGCAGACCACGGTCACCAGGGAGGATATTGGCGGCGGCGCCCAGTACCTCAAGGAGAACATGAACGTCTTCGTCCTGAGCTATGATAACCGGGTGATCGGCGTTGAGGTGCCTAACTTCGTGGACCTCGAGGTGGTCGAGACCGACCCTGGTTTCAGGGGCGACACCGCGACCGGCGGCAGCAAGCCTGCGAAACTGGAAACCGGGGCCATCGTGAAAGTCCCCCTGTTCGTGAACGTCGGCGACGTCATCAAAGTAGATACCAGGACAGGAACGTACATCGAGAGAGTCTAGAGAAACTCACTCGTGCGTGAAGGAGGGGTCAGGATGTCCCAACTCAAAGAAAAGGTTTCTTACCTGCAGGGCCTGATCGAGGGCCTGGACATTTCGGAGAGCACGAAGGAAGGCAAGGCAATAAAGGTGATCTCCGAGGTCCTGAAGGAGATGGCCCAGGCCATCGAGGAGGTCTCCGAGGCGCAGGACGACATGCAGGACTACATCGACTCCCTCGACGAGGACCTTTCTGACGTGGAGGAAGAGGTCTACGGCGAGGACTTCGTCGAGATCGAATGCCCGCACTGCGGAGAGCTGGTTGAGGTCGAGTCGTCGGTCCTGGACGATCCTGACACCGAGATCATCTGCCCCGAGTGCGGGGAGTCGTTCACGACCGAGGACATCGACTGGGGCGACGAGGATGGGGAAGACGAGGCTGAGGAAGACGAGGAGCGCGAGGCAGTCGAGGGCGATAGAGAGCCCGAGCCTCCGGTCCCCGCTTCCGCTCCCGCCAAGGGCAAGAAGGGCAAGGAGAAACAGGAGCAGCAGGAGTAGGGTATCTCCTCGGCGTACTCCATGACATCTATCTGGAGCGCCCCTCGCCGGGCGCTCCACGTTTTCTTTCATTCAGCCCGAATCTTGCTCAGTGGATGTCAGGCCCGGTAGCATGCATAATCATTGTAGATACCTCCTCGATCGGAGTGAGAACCAATGATAGTCCGAGTCCAGAGGTGGGGCAACAGCCTTGCTCTGCGCATTCCAGGCGCTTTCGCGTCTGAGATGAATCTGAAGCCCGGGTCACCGGTGGAATTGACCCTCGCTGACGGCGGGCTGGTAGTGAAGCGGGAGCGCGGCTGCTACACCCTCGAGGAGCTCCTGGTGAACGTCACTGTACAGAACCGCTACAGAGAGGTCGACTCCGGCAAGCGTGTCGGGAAAGAAGTATGGTAGTGGCCTATGTCCCTGACAGAGGTGGCTTGGTTTGGCTTTCGCCCGCACACGCGCTGGCTCGGATCTGCCTCACGAATTCCCCGATATCATCGAGGCGTCCGGCGATAATGGAGTACAGCTCGTCACCAGCAATCTCGCTATATAGGTGGACCAGCCGATTTCGGTACCCAGCCATCTCTACCAGCGCCTTTCCCAAGTCCTGGTCGATGAAGCGACGGTCCGCGAGTCCCCGGGCGATGCTCTTGTATTCAGCGGCCAGCTCTATGAAGCCTGACTTCGCCAAGACATGTCGCCCCACATCGAAAACAGCTTCCAGGCTGCGCCGAAGAAAACTCTCTGCCGCAGCGACTTTCAATGAATCGCTGAGAAACTCGTCGCGAGGCAGTGACGCCAACCTCTTCAGGTCCTTCAAGTAGCCGGAAATGAGCCCCAAACGCTGTTCTACCAGGATCACGTTGATCACTGATCTCAGACCTCCTCCAACGTCTCCTGAAGGAATCTGACCAGCACAGGCCTGAAGTCCGCCGCCCGCCTAAGGATACTCATCTCATAGTCGTCCCGCTGACGCTCTCCGTCTTGGTAGATGCATATTCCCTTGATAGCTTCCAGTTGGAAGACGGAATGGGTCTCTTCGAGGAGGACCAAGTCGAGATTGAAGGGGCGAAACAGATCGACGATGTCGTTGTACAGGGACGCGTACAGGTGCGCGCGCTCACCGCCGGCAGGGAGCGAATCCTTGGTCACTACGCCCAGATCGAGGTCAGACAGAGGACCGGGTACGGCTGTCTTTCCCCCAAGCAGCTCCTTCCCCTTCTCCGCCTGTGACCCGAAAAGATAGGCCAGCGATACACCGTGGCTGGTCAGCGACTCCGCAAGTGCCGTGGACCGGTCGAGCGCCACTTGCTCATCTCCTTGCTGGGATGATAGTACCAATAGATGGATCGGCCCGTCAAACTGGTCTACTGATTCACGACACGTGAGACACCCTGGTTTCGGGATCTCGTCCCGGATCCGCTTCGGCTGGAGACCAGTGAGGTGTATCTGTCTCATATGCGCCTGAGCCTGGTCAACTGGAAGGGATGGTAGGTTGACCGGAGGTCCGGAATGACCCTCAAGGTGGTTACCTCGCCAGTCATACAAGCCTCCCCCCGCAAATATGTTATGACAACGGGAGGCGGAGACGGCGGTGCAGGTTGCGCAGAAACCCCAGGCCGGAGCCCTTGTCAGGCCGGTGAAGGATCCCCTCGATTCCGACATTCTCCCGCTGTTCCCGCCCAGGCTGCAGTCCTCGGTGAAGGACTGGCTCAGGAGACACCCGTCGGAGGCGCCGGTAGTCAACGAGATCAGGCTGCGGGCCGGGTTTCCCTTGTCCCTCGTCTACCTGGGAACGGATGCCCTGCTAGATACCACCGTGACCCGCGATGAAATCGAGAGAACTCTATCGCTGGTCAGCGACTGCTCCTACTACGCTCTGGAAAGCGAGTTCGCCAACGGTTACGTGACCATCCCCGGCGGGCACCGCGTCGGCCTCGCCGGTCAGGTAGCCGTGTGGCCTGACGGGTCGGTGAGGATCCGGGAGGTCAGCGGCATGAGCTTCCGCGTGGCCAGGGCGGTCCGAGGGGCGGGGGAGCGGGTGGCGGGCCGCCTCGCTGACGGCGTAGGACGCCTGCACTCCACACTGATAATCTCGCCGCCTGGATGCGGCAAGACGACCCTCTTGCGCGACCTCTGCCGGATCTCGGCAGAAGGGTTTCCGCCAGCGGGCATCGCGCCCTCACAGGTGGGCATCGTGGACGAGCGGTCGGAGATAGCCGCCTGTTACCTGGGTGTCCCCCAGCACGACCTGGGTCCGCGCGTCGACGTGCTGGACCGGTGCCCCAAAGCTAAGGGGATCATGATGCTGCTGCGGTCCATGGGACCCGGCGTGGTGGCAACCGACGAAATCGGTAGCCAGGAAGACGCGCAGGCGGTGGCCACCGCGCTCTCGGCCGGGGCATCGGTGCTGGCCACCTGCCACGGGGAGAATGTCGAGCAGGTGAAGCGCAGGCCGTACTCCTCCTGGCTGGTATCGAGCGGGTACTTCGAGCAGGTCGTGGTCCTGTCCAGGCGGAAGGGGCCGGGCACGGTCGAGTACGCGGGCAAACCGGACGGGCGGGGTGGTGTTGGATGAGCCTGGCCTGGCTTCCGGCCGCATCTAAGGCGCTTGGCTCGGTCATGGTCGTCGCGGCAGGGGGGATCGCCGGCTTTTCTCTGGCGGGACGCCTCGAGACGGAGCTCAAGGAACTGCAGCGCCTGGAGACCGCACTGCTCTGCCTCTCCTCCGAGATATCGTACTCGCTCACTCCTCTCCCCGGGGCGCTCGAGAGGGCGGGAGAGAGGGCGGGCGGGGCAAGTGGGGCGCTGTTCGAGCGAGTCGGCGCGCTGACCGGGCTGTCCCAGCGCAGGAACGTGACTCAGGCCCTGGACCTGGCGCTGGCCGAAGGTCCTTCGAGGTCGCTCGCGCCGTTCGAGGTTGACCTGGTGCGAGACCTGGCAAAGAACCTGGGTACGTCGGGTCACAAGGAGCAAGTCCGGTATATAGAGATGTCCATTGACAGGGTCAGGTCTCGAAGGAGAGAGTTCGAGGACGAATGCCGCAAGAAAGCCAAGCTCTACCGCTACCTGGGTCTGTTCTCCGGAGCCTGCATCGCCATCGTCCTCTTGTAGCGTCTGGCCGGACAGCGACCTTGTGGGGAGGTTAACCCATGTTGAGCACCGACCTTATCTTCAAGATCGCCGGGCTCGCGATCATCGTTTCCGTCCTCCATTCGGTGATCAAGCAGGCCGGTAAAGAGGAGTACGCCTGGCTGGTCACCCTCACCGGGATAATCGTGGTCCTGACGCTGGTGACCAGGCTGGTCTCGGACTTCTTCCAGGCCGTGAAGGCCACTTTTCTGCTGCCGTGAGGTGCCGGTAGGTGGACATCTTCCAGATCGCCGGCCTCGGCATCATCGCCAGCCTCGTCCTGCTCCTTCTCCGCAAGGAGAGGCCTGAGCTGGCTCTCGGCGCGACGCTTGTGTCCGGACTCCTCCTGTTCTTCCTGATCCTCCCCAGGATATCGTCTGTCATCTCGGTGTTCGGAGGGATGGCGTCGGAGTCGGGACTGGAGCCCCTTTACTTCGGGATCATCCTGAAAGTGCTTGCCATCTCCTATGTCGCGGACTTCGCGGCCGCGATCTGCCGGGACGCAGGGGAGGAGCTCATGGCTACAAGGGTGGAGATGGCCGGGAAGGTGCTGATACTGGTTTCCGCCCTGCCTATCGTGCAGGAAGTGCTGAGCGTCATAAGGTCGCTGCTGGCATAGCTGGCATAGGAGGAGGAAGGTTTGAGGACGTCGAGCGTGGTGGGGAGAAGAGGGGCACTGAGGCGCCTGTTCGCGGAGACGGTCGTGACAGCGGCCGCCCTGATGTTGCTTGTCGCGGGCCTGCCCGGCACTTTCCCCGGCGGATCCCGCCCTGCACTGGCCGCGTGGGCTCCACCCGCTCCCACCGCACAGACCTCCCCTGCGCCGGATAGCCTGGCAGGCCCTGACGAGACGCCGTCTGCGGCCGGTTCTCCCCTCCAGGAGCTGGAGGAGGCCGGCGCCACTGAACCCATTGACCGCCTGTTCGATCAGATATCACGGACCGGGGAGGTGTCGTGGCGGGACATAGTCAAGGATATCCTCACGGGCAAGGGGCTGGACTTCGGACGGCTGTTCCATGCGTTCTCCCGGACCCTCGCGGCGGATCTCCTGGTGAACTCCAAGGTCCTAGGACGGATCATGTTGATCGGCGTGGTCGTCGCCTGCCTCGAAGTCCTATCCCAGACAATCGCGCCCGGCGGCTCCAGCAGGATCGCCATGTGGGCCTCCCACCTCGCCCTCATAGTCCTGGCCGTCCTCTCGTTCAACGAAGTCCTCAAGATCGCACGGGCCAGCATGGACACGGTCAGGACCGCGTTCTTCGCGTTCATCCCGGCGTTGACGAGTCTCTCTCTCGTGTCCGGCGCCCCCGTGACAGCTTCTGTGCTGCATCCCCTGGTCTTCGGCATGGGGACCCTGGTCTCGGTCTTCGTGACGGATGTCGCCTTTCCCATGATCTACACGTCTATCGCGCTGGATCTGGCCGGAAACCTGGGCGAGAGCGATCGGGCCTCAGGGGTTGCGCACATGCTGCGGCAGGCAGCGTTCCTCGGGATCGGGGTGCTCATGGCGTGTTTCGTCGGAGTCGTGATAGGACAGAAAGCTGCGGCGGGATTGGCGGACGGCATGGCGTACCGGACCGCCAAGTACATGAGCTCGACGTTCATCCCGGTCGCCGGAAAGCTCATCGGCGATACCATGGACATGTTCTTCGTGTCCGCCTACAGCTTGCGCGGAGCTTTGGGCATCGTAGGCAGCATCGCTATCCTGGGTGGCGTCTTCTCCCCGTTCGTGCAGATCCTGTCCTGCCTATGCGTGTGGAAGGTAGCCGCCGCCGTGCTCGGCCCTCTGTGCGGGAACGACGTGCGGAAGTCCCTGAAGTCCATGTCCGACGGCATCGTCGGCCTGTCCATAGCGGTGTTCGTGACCTGCTTCTGTTTCGTCATCTGCCTGTCCCTGGTTGCGCACGCGGTGAAACCGTTCTGAGAGGGAGGCGAGGGGCGTGGAGGCCATAAAGACCTGGGCAAGGTCTCTTTTCCTGTTGTCCATCTTCTCGTCGACGGTGCTCATGATCGTGCCGAAGTCCATGCAGAAGCAGTCTCGCTTCGTGGCCGAAATGCTGCTGCTGCTTTGCGTCATGGCCCCGCTGGCGGGATTGCTCTCGTCGGGCAGCCGCGCCTCGCTGCTGCCGTCCGAACCCGGCTCGAGCTACACGCAGGAGTTCTCGCTCGGGAAGTTCCATGCCGGCGAGACGGCGCGACGGGTCACGGAGATAGCAGAGAGAGCGGGCATCCCGGTCGAGAGCGTCAAGGTCACGACGGGCGACGCGGGGTTCTCCCTGGTCGAGGTAGTGGTCTACCTCTCGGACCGGCCCGCGGACGAGACACTGCGGGTTTTCAGGGAGACGCTCGGCGCGTACCTCGGCATCCGCAAAGACAGGTTGAGGGTGATAGCGCCCGGCGCCACCGAGAGCACCGGACCGTGAGACCCGTAACCCCCAGGAAGGAGGGCAGGGGCCCGCCCTGACGAGCCCCGCGGAAAGTGAAGAGAGGAGAGACGGAGGTGAGGACCCTGAACCTGTCGCCTGTGTGGAAGTCGCAGTACCTCAGGATTGTGCTCATAGGGGTACTCGGCGTCGTACTGCTCCTGATCGGGACGTTCTACACGGGCGCCAGGCCCGCGCCCGACGCTGGCCAGTTTACGGCCGGCAACCTGGCCGAACAGGAGAAGGCCATCTCGAAAGCGGTCGAGGATGCGGTCTCGGCCATAAGGGGGGTCGGCCGCGTCCAGGTCAGGGTGACGCTGGAGATGGGACCGGAGAGCATCTATGCCCGGAACGTGACCAAGTCCAGGACGTCTCAGACCGAGACTACCCAGGCGGGCGAGAGAAGGGAGAACGTCACCGAGAACGAGTCGTCCCAGCCGGTCACCGGACGGTTTGGCACGGCGGAATCCCCCCTCACCGAGAAGGTGGCCCAGGTGAAAATCGGAGGTTGCCTGGTGGTGGCGGAGGGTGCGTCTTCGTCCAAGGTTAAGCTGGAGATCTACCGGGCCGTCGCGACCCTGCTCAACATCCCAATGTACAAGATCCAGGTCGAGCCCATGAAAGGAGGCAGGTGAGATGAAGGCCGCGGGTTTCATCCAAAGCCCAGCCATGCCCCGCAAGCCCAGGCGCCTATGGCGCGTGATGTTTTTCCTGGTTATGGTGGCCGCGCTGGCCTGCTACGTCATCTCCAGGTGGGAGGACTTCGCGCTCATCTTGAGAGGTGCAATCGCGGTGCCGGCGACCAGGAGCGCCACCGCTGAACCGAGGGAGGACTTCCTCGTGGAGTTCAAGGTAGATAGGGAGAAGATGCAGAACGAGCAGGTAGATATGCTAAGGAAGGTCGTCGACGACAAGAGCGCCAGCAAGGAGATACGGGACGCTGCCTACCTCCAGTACCTCGCCATCGTGGACGCCATGGGGAAAGAGCTCAAGATCGAGGGCCTCCTGAAGGCCAAGGGCTACGATAGCGTGGCGTTCCTGTCGCCGGACGCATGCACGGTGATGGTGAGGGCCTCATCCCTGGACGAAAAGCAGGTCGCCATGATAGGCGACACCGCCAGGAAAGTCACCCGGCTTGCCCTGGAGAAGATCACGGTGATCCCCGCGCCGTGAGAACCGCAGGCTGGTTTGCCTGGCCGTCCACCGTTGAAAGCGCGGCGGGCCTGGACATTGCGAGTGGCTTGGAACCCTCTGTATAATGGTTGACGTAAGGTTCTCCCAAGGAGGCCGGATAGTGCCGGAAGATACCCCCGAGAGCTCGGAAGTGAAGATATCCGACGACGTCATCGCCGCCATAGCCAGCGTCGCGGCATCGCAAGTGCAGGGAGTCGCGGCGATGACCGGCAACTTCGCGTCCAACATAGGCGGGGCTATCCTGGGGAGGAAGAACGTCGCCAAGGGGGTCAGGGTCGCGTCCGGCGACAAGGAGGTCGTCCTCGACCTGTACATCGCGGTCAAGTACGGCGCCAGGATCCCCGAAGTGGCCTACAAAGTGCAGGAAAACGTCAAGAAATCAGTCGAAGGCATGACGGATCTGAAGGTGGCGCAAGTCAACATCCACGTGCAGGGCGTGACGTTCCAGGACACGGCGAAGCCAGCCGACCAATAAACCAGCGGGGTGGTTTTCGTGGGAATAGTCGATAGAGTTGTGCTCAGCCTCTACGCCTTCGCGCTCACCGTAGTATCGTTCATGTTCCTTCTCGGCTCCTTCGGGTGGAACGCCCCAGTGACCTTCATCGTCGACACCTTGAAGTCGCCTACGGCCAGGACGGCCACGGGGATCGTCTCGGGCATCATCTTTCTCGCGGGTCTCCGGTTTATCTACTACGGGTTCAAGAGGGCGCCGGTCCAGGCGGTCGTCCACGACACCGGTATGGGAGAGGTTAACATCTCCCTGACGGCGGTTAAAAGCCTCGTGACACGCGTGGCGTCCAGAACGCCCGGAGTGAGGGAAGTCCGCACACGGGTGGGGCTGAACCAGCTTGGGACAGGCATCCACGTGGCGCTGGACCTCAAGGTCGCCTCGGACGCGAACCTGCCCGACCTGGCAGACAAGGTGCAGAAGGCCACGTCTTCCTACGTTCACGACATCGTCGGCGTGAACGTAGATTCGGTGAAGGTCTCGGTCTCGGACATCGCGCTCGAGGGCCGTCGTTAGGAGGGACTGGGTTGGAACGTGATGGTTTCTGGGACAGGGTCCTCCGCTTCGCGCGCGAGCGCCCGGGGCGCGTCCTCGGGACCGCGGTCGGAGTGCTCACGGGCGTGTGCCTCATATGGCTGGGGCTTTGGAGGACGCTGGTCCTCGTTCTCTTCACTAGCATTGGGTATTCTATCGGCAAGTGGAGCGACGACGAAGGGAAGGGCCTGAGGGAATTCCTCGAGGAGAAGCTCCCGGGGAGACCAGATTTCCATTGACTAGGACTCAACAGATGAGAAGGCACGAGGCCCGGACTTTGGCGCTTTCGGCGCTTTTTTGTTGGGAGCTGTCCAAGAGCGACCCTCTCGAGGTGTTCGACCAGGTAGCCGAGGGGTACTTTTCCGGCGAAGGGGAGCCCGCGACGGGGAAGCCGGAGGCGGGCGCAGTCAGGCCCTCCCGGGACAAGCGGTTTGAATACGCGCGCGACCTGTTCCTCTCGACAGTCACCGCCGCCAGCCAGATCGACCCCCTCATCGCCAAGGCGTCCCAGGGCTGGCCGTTGTCTCGCATGCCCCGCGTTGACCTGTCCATACTCAGGCTTGCCGTGGCGGAAGCGGTCTACCTCAAGGAGACCCCCTTAGAGGTCGTGATAGATGAAGCCCTGGAGCTATCCAAGGAGTTCTCTACCCACGCCTCGCAGCGGTTCGTCAACGGAGTGCTCATGGGGATCTTCCGCGAGCTATGGCATGCCAAGGACCCGCGAGACGTGTAGAATCATGTGTGTTGCTGGCGTTGCGCTGGCGACCAGGCTGGAAGAGAAACAGGAGGATAGCCGGATGAACGAGATTCTGGTCAAGAAACTCCTCACACCCGTCACCAAGCTCATGGTCGTTAAGAACCCCTACGTTGCAGCGAAAGTCCAACCCGGCCAGTTCGTCATCCTGAGGGTCCGGGAAAAGGGAGAGCGCATCCCTCTTACGGTCGCCGACTACGACCGGGAGCAGGATACCATCACCCTGGTGTTCCAGGAGGTCGGCCTCACCACGAGGCTCCTCGGGCAGATGGAAGCCGGCGACTCGATCCTGAACGTGGTCGGTCCCCTCGGCGTTCCCGCTGAGCTCCCTGAAAAAGGGACGGTCCTGGTCGCCGGGGGAGGGGTCGGCGTCGCGCCCTGCCTCCCGAAAGCCAAAGAGATGCACACGCGGGGGGTCAAGGTCATAAGCATCCTGGGCGCCCGCTCCGCGGACCTTATCATACTGGAAGATCAAATGCGCGCCTGCTCGGACGAGGTGTACATCACCACCGACGACGGCAGCCGCGGGTTCCACGGATACGTGGCAGACCAGGTGAGAGTCCTCCTGGAAGGCGGCCTCAAGGTAGATGAGGTCGTCGCCATCGGGCCTATGCCCGCTATGAGGGCGGTCTGCGACGTAACCAAGCCCTTCGGGATCAAGACCTGGGTCTCTATGAACCCCATCATGGTGGACGGCACCGGGATGTGCGGCGCCTGCCGCGTCTCGGTTGGCGGCAAGACCAGGTTTTGCTGTGTGGACGGCCCGATGTTCGACGGACACGAGGTCGACTGGCAGGAAGCGTGGCGCCGGGCCAACGTCTACAGGGACGAAGAGAAGATCGCGAACGACCGCTGCGCCAGCTGCGGAGGTGACAGGTAATGCCCGTCAAACAGAGGACCGCGATGCCCATGCAGGACCCCAAGGAGAGGACCCACAACTTCGAGCAGGTCGCCCAAGGGTACACCGAGGAGATGGCGCTCGCCGAAGCGGCGCGTTGCCTGCAGTGCAAGAACCCGGCGTGCATCAGCGGGTGCCCTGTCGCTGTCGACATCCCCGTCTTCGTGAAGCAGGTCAAGGAGAAGGATTACCAGGGGGCCATCGACACTATCAAGGCGACGAACAACCTGCCCGCGGTCTGCGGCAGAGTCTGCCCCCAGGAGACCCAGTGTGAGGTAAAGTGCCTGCTCTCCAGAACAGGCCAGCCCATAGCCGTCGGACGCCTGGAGAGGTTCGCCGCTGACTGGGAAGCCGAGAATGGCGCCGGCAAAGTGGAGAGGACCTCTTCTAGCGGCAGGAAGGTCGCTGTGGTGGGCGCCGGACCGGCGGGCCTCACCTGTGCGGGCGACCTGGCCAAGATGGGCTACGACGTCACTATCTACGAATCCCTGCACGCCCCGGGCGGGGTGCTCATATACGGTATTCCCGAGTTCCGTCTGCCCAAGGACGTCGTGAGGCGCGAGGTCGACTACGTGAGGAAACTCGGCGCCAATATCGAGACTGACGTCGTGGTCGGCAGGACCATCACCATCGATGAGCTGTTCGAGGACGGCTACGAGGCGGTCTTCGTCGGTTCGGGGGCCGGACTCCCGATGTTCATGCACATCCCCGGCGAGAACCTCAACGGCGTCTACTCCGCCAACGAGTGGCTTACCAGGATCAATTTAATGAAGGCCAACCGGTTCCCCGAGTTCGACACGCCTGTCAAGCACGGCACGACGGTGGCCGTGGTCGGCGCCGGCAACGTGGCGATGGATGCGGTCCGCTGCGCGCTCAGGCTTGGAGCTGAGAAGGCCATGATCGTGTACCGCAGGAGCCGAGCCGAGATGCCCGCCAGGCTCGAGGAGCTGGAGAATGCCGAGCAGGAGGACGTCGAATTCCACCTGCTCACTAACCCTGTCCGTGTGCTAGGCAACGACAAGGGCTGGGTCACCGGCCTCGAGTGCATCAAGATGGAGCTCGGCGAGCCGGACAAGTCCGGGCGCAGGCGTCCCGTTCCGGTACCCGGGTCCGAGCACGTCCTGGAGTGCGATATCGTCGTCATGGCGCTCGGGACTACGCCAAACCCCATCCTTTCGACGACCACTCCCGGCCTGAACGCTCACGACTGGGGCGGGCTCCTCGCGGACGAGACGACGGGTCGCACCACCAAGCCTGGAGTATGGGCAGGTGGAGACGCTGTCACCGGTTCCGCGACCGTCATCCTGGCCATGGGCGCGGGCAAGGCGGCGGCAAAGGACATCGACGAGTATCTCAGTGGTCGTAGGCGTGACTGGAGCAGACCGGGCTGATTTGCAGGTTTTCTACAAGACAGTGGCCCGAGAAGCGGACGAGGGGGTGCCTCCAGTGCTCAAGCCCGACAAAGCCCTCACTGTGAGCCAGCTGAACTCGTACGTCAAGGAAGCCCTGTGGCGGGACGAGCTCTTGAGGCAGGTGCTCGTCCGTGGCGAGATAGCCAACATCCGCAACTACCAGGGACACCTCTACTTCACCCTCAAAGACGAAAAGGCCTCGGTCAAAGCCGTGATGTGGCGGAGCGACGCCATGCGCCTGAGCTTCGTCCCCGCAGACGGAGCGGAAGTGCTGGCCGCGGGCAGCGTGTCCGTCTTCGAGAGGGACGGCGTCTACCAGGTCTACGTGAGCTACATGGAGCCGTCAGGGCTCGGCGCCTTGTATGCCGCGCTCGAGAAGCTCAAGGAGAAACTCGAGAAGGAGGGGCTCTTCGCCCCGGAACGGAAGCGCCCACTGCCCCTGTTCCCAAGAAAGATCGGCCTGGTCACTTCCGTTAGGGGCGCGGCTATCAAGGACATCCTGTCGGTCGGACGGCGCCGGTATCGCGGGGCGGCCTTCGTGGTGGCCGATGCCAAGGTGCAGGGCGAGGGCGCGCCGCAGGACGTTGCCCGGGGTATCCGCGTCCTCAATGCTGTTCCGGAGGTAGACGTCATCATCGTGGGGCGCGGCGGCGGGTCCCAGGAAGACCTGTTCGTCTTCAACGATGAGACCGTGGCGCGGGCGATCTTTGCCTCGACAGTGCCGGTGGTATCCGCCGTTGGGCACGAGCGCGACGTCACCGTCGCCGACCTCGTAGCTGACGCTCGGGCTGCTACTCCGTCCCAGGCGGCGGAGCTCGTGGTCCCCAACGCGGGCGAGATGCTGGACGAGGTAAGGTCCTTTGAGGAGGACATGAAGAACCAGGTCTACGCCCTGATCGGCGGCTACCGCCAGACGTTAGGACTGCTACGGTCGAGGCCTGCGTTGGAGCGTCCCGACTGGTTCCTTGTCTCGTCGAAGGAGTCCTTGGTCCATCTCAGGAAGGACCTCGAGGACGCGGTCCTCTCAGTCCTCGAAAGGAGCCGCTCGAACCTCGGAAGCGTGGTTTCCCGGCTGGATGCCTTGAGCCCGCTGCAGATACTGTCACGGGGGTTCAGCGTGGTCCGGAGGGTGCCTGACGGCGCCATCGTGAGGGACTACAAGGATGCGCCGCAAGGAACGAGAGTCCAAGTGGGACTGCATAAGGGGTCGCTGGGCTGCCTGGTTGAGGACTCGAAACCGCCGGCGGAGCCGGGATCCCGTGGGGAGGGACCGAGATGACCGAGCAGGCCGTAAAGGTTCAGAAGACTGAGAAGGCCGCCAAGAAGGCAGGGCAGGCGGAGCAGGCAGAGAACGTAGTGTTCGCCAAAGCCCTGAAAACCTTGGAGGAGACGGTGAAGTCGCTGGAGAGTGGCGAGCTGTCACTGGAGGAATCGCTCAAGAAGTTCGAGGAAGGAATAAAGCTGGCGAGGCAGCTGGAGTCCATCCTGGATCGCGCGGAGCAGAAAGTCCAGGAGATCCTTAACCCAGCAGGCGAACGAGAAGCCGAAGGCCTGAGAAAACCAGACTCTCAGGAGGCTCTTCGGTGAAGTGCCAGGGGAGGTCCGGTGGTCATGGCCCAAGTCGGAAAGCCGCTGGAGGACGTACTCCGGCCGTACAGGGATCTCATAGAGGAGCGCCTCCGCGCGGTGCCTCCAGGCTGCGAGTGCGACGCGTCGCTCAAGGACGCGATGACCTACGCCCTGGAGGGAGGCAAGAGGCTCCGCGGGGCGATCCTCCTGTCGTTCCACGAAGCGCTTGGGGGGAAGGCGGTCGATGCCATGGGTTTCGCCGCATCCCTTGAGATGATCCACGCCTACTCCCTGGTACACGATGATTTGCCCTGCATAGACGACGACGACTTCCGCCGCGGGAAGCCTTCGTGCCATAAGAAGTTCGGGTATGCGACGGCCCTCTTGGCAGGCGACGCTCTCCTGACTGCGGCCTTCGAGGTCGCTGCATCTTCGCCCGCCCTGCCGCCGGGCGCTGTCCTCCGGGGGATATCGGAGCTGTCCCGGGCGGCCGGTCCTTCCGGGATGGTCGGCGGGCAGGTCCTGGACTTGGGCATGGAAGGGGAGACGGGTGGACCGGCTCGCGTCAGAAAGACGTACAGGATGAAGACCGGCGCGCTGTTCCAGGTCTCGGCCAAGATCGGAGCGGTCCTGGCAGGGGCCGCAGAACATGTCGTGAAGGCCGCCGGCGACTGGGGCTCCCTATTCGGCTACGCGTACCAGGTGCTGGACGACCTCGAAGACCTTGAGCAGGAGCAGGAGAAGGACACTCTCGCGAGGGAGACTTCGCCGGAGGATGCCCGCCGCGAAGCTGAGGATGCGCTCCTGGGGAGCCTGAGGGTCCTGGGGGTCTTTGGCGGCCGGGCCAATCTGGCGGAGACGCTGTCCCAGCACTACCTCGCGAGAAGCCGCCCTCAGCGGAACCAGTGAGAAGGGTGGCGAGGCGATGAACGGGCACTTCCTCGGCATCGACATCGGCGGCACGAAGACCAGGATCGGCTTGGTTCGCGACCCGCCCGGGCAAGTAGCCGCTTGCTCCACAATTCCCACGCTGAAGGATGACCCTGGGACCATGATGAGCCGGATCGCGGAGCAGGCTGCCCTCCTTGCCGGCGGCGATCTGCTGTTCGTCGGGGTCGGCCTTCCCGGTCCCCTTGACCTCAAAGCGCGCCGGCCTGGAGCGTTGCCCAACCTGCCTGACTGGAGAGGCTTTCCCGTGTGCGAAACCCTGGAAAGCCTGCTGGGCGTGCCCGTCGTCATGGAGAACGACGCGAACGTGGCCGCCCTGGGCGAAATGGCTTTCGGAGCTGGGAAGGGTCTCGCTGATTTCATATTCGTTACGCTTGGCACTGGGATCGGCGGGGCGGTTATCGCCGGGGGAAGGCTCGTGTCGGGCGCCCGCGGCGGAGCCGGGGAAATAGGCCACATCCAGGTCGATCCCGGTGGTCCCCAGTGCGGTTGCGGCCGGAAAGGCTGTGTCGAGGCCATGGCATCAGGCACTGCTATCGAGCGGGCGTACGGGCGACCTGCGGCCGAGGTCTTCGCCCTTGCCCTGGAAGGAGACGCGAAGGCAAAGGAAGTCCTCACCATCGCGGGCCGGGCGCTGGGAGCAGGGCTCGCGGCTGCGGTCACTCTGCTGGAACCCGAGACCGTGATCTTCGGAGGCGGAATGTCGGAAAGTAACCCCAGGTCTCTCGCCATCTACATAGATGCCTGCCGCCAGGAAGTGGAGAAGCGGGCGTACCTCCCGTGGAGACAGGAGATCCCCTTCATCGCTGCCTCCCTGGGAGCGGATGCCCCCGTACTGGGGGCGGCTTTGCTGGCCAGGACCGAGTGGGAGAAGAGCAGGCGATGCGGGAAGCCAGTGCGTTCACCCGGCCTCAGCCCCGAAGCCCCAGGCCACACAGGCGCGGCGGGGTGCGCGGACGAGCCTCGCGTTGTGGTCAAGCCCTGGGGCGAGGAGCTCTGGTGGGCGCAAACCTCCTCTTACGTGGGGAAACGTATCCTCGTGAGATCGGGACACTCGCTCAGCCTGCAGTACCACGTGAAGAAGATGGAGACCATGTTCTTCGTCAGCGGGACCGGCATCCTGGTGCTGGGGGAGCAGCAGGTTAACATAAGACCAGGGCTTTCCGTAACCATCCGTCCGGGGACGCGTCATCGGGTCATTGCCGTGACCGACGTGGTGTTCTTCGAGGGATCCACGCCCGAGGTCGACGATGTGGTCAGGCTGGAGGACGCCTACGGCAGGGCCGGGCACAAGTAGCTGAAGAAGCAGTCGCCAATGAGAAGTCGGTTCACCGGCCCGCGCCCTCGCCCCGTCCCCACGGTCTCAGCACCAGGACAACGACTCCCACGATGACCAGGGTTCCGCCCGCGACCTGCCACAACGTCACTCGTTCGCCCCACGCTGCCCAGGCGAAGAGCGCGGCCAGCACCGGTTCCGAGGATGCCACCATGGAAGCGGTGCCAGCCTCGATGAACCCCATCGAGTATGTGAATAGCCCATACGCCAGTAGCGTTGGAAACAGCGCGAGGGCAATCGCGGCGAGCCACTCCTGGGTCTCCCATCCTGAGATGGCCTTGATAACCTGGTGGGGTCCTCTTCCGAGCCACAGGAGCGCCGCGGCGAAGGCGAAACCGTACATCACCGCAATCCAAGGCTCGCAACGCTTCGACACCTCCTTCCCGACAAGCACGTACAGAGCCATCGTCGCTGAGGCAACCATCCCGAACAGGACACCGCGGGCGGTCACCCGCAGGGCTGCGGGATCGTAGAAACCGGACACCAGAAGGCTGCCTGAGAGAGTCAGGATGAGCGCTACGAACTTCCTGGGCGTCAGGGGCTCAGTGCCGGTGAGCACGCCCAGGAGCACTACAACCCCCGGGTACGTGTACAGAAGCGTCGCGGCAGTTGCCACGGACGAGTGCTTCAAAGCGGAGAAGTAGGAAACGTAGTTGCACGCGACGATCGCGCCGTACGCCAGCAATAGGCCTAGGGTGCTCCAGTCGCGCACCGCGAGGGATCGCCGCCTGCAGACGAGGGCGATCGCCAACACGATCGCCGCCAGGAGGGCTCTCACCGCGACAATGGATGTGGGATCGACGCCGGACCTGAGCAGGAACTTGCCGAACACGACGAGAGAGGCCCACAACGCGGACGCGACCCCTGCCAGGGTGTACCCGGAGATACTGGCCCTCCGTCTTCGAACCGTGTCGAGCCGTGTGTCCACGTCACACTCACTACCAGGTAAGATGTCGTTCGGCTTCCTGAGGCGTATGGAAGATCCAGGGACTGGTTCTCCAAGCAGCCGGTCGATCCCTTTGCAGATACCAGATGCGACTCGCATTCGTCCGCCGGTACGCAAGACCTCTAGAGCCCGTGTCCGCTTGACACTGACTCTATAGAGATGAAAACATTCCCAGTGAAGGCCTCTGATGTAACGGCTGTGATTTGCAGTCTATCTGAGAACAGGATAGAGGCGATCTGCGTGCCTGACGGGCGACGTCAGGTGTGAAAGGGGAATCTATGTGGGGCTCTTATCTCGATTGTTCGGAAGACGTGATGATGGCGATCTCATGCAGAACATGATTCGTGAAGAGAGAAAAAGGAGAGGGCTACGGGAGGCCCCTAACCTCCGAATCAGCTTCCAGTGTGAGTGTGGAACGTACCTGACCATAGGTCTTGAGGATTTCAATGTTTTCGGCGGTTGTGAAGTAACATGCAGCGCGTGCAATGCCGTGACTCTTCTCCCTCCAGACATTCTCGACCATAGTCAATCCGATTCTCGATTCGGCGGCGCATTGTTGCGGGAGAACTGGCAAGACATGATCAGAGTAACCAGGCATGGACAGAAGTGGTGAGGCAAGGGGCCATCGTCGAACTGAACCATAACGGCTAGACAGCCGCGTCTTCTGCGCCATTGGTGATGGACCGCGGGCGTCTTTCGTCTATCGCGCGGTCAGTCTCTCTGATCCGCGAACAGCATCCCGATATCCAACGAAAACCCAGGCAAAAGCACACCGGACATGACGTCGTGTACCCCGTAGATCCCCAGAGACCGGAGGTCGCGTCCATCCCTCGCGAGGACTTCCACGGTCCGGAAAGTCGGGTCCACAAGCCAGTATTCGCGCACACCGTAGCCCGCGTACACTGTACGCTTGATGACCCTGTCCCAGTCCTCCTGGCTCGGAGACAGCACCTCGATCACCAGGTCCGGTGCGCCTCGCACGTTGGTCGCAGTCACAATGGAGCTCCGCTCACGGGACACATACAGGATATCCGGCTGTACGACGTTCCTGTCGCTCAGGACAACATCATAGGGGGCATCGAACACCTCTCCGAAGCCACCGCCTTCGGCCCAGGCCACGAGCGCCATCTCGAGCCGGCGTGAAATCCTCTGGTGGACGGTGCTGGGGGAAGGGGGCATGCTGATGTCACCCTCAATCAATTCGTACCTCTGACCTGGAGGCAGGCGGCAGTAGTCCGAGTAGGTGAGTCTACCGGTTGGCAACCCGTAAGCAGGGGAAACCTCGCGAGCCCGGTCGTTCTTGTCTCCGTCGTGCAAGGCCGTTCCCTCCCGTTCCCAGGCCATTATACCGGGGCTACGCGCGAGGCGGCAAGACGGCGCCGGACGCAGGACGACTGGTCAGGAGCAGGTGCCGATGCCATGGTCTCGCCGGACGATAGCCCGGTGCCCTTTGACCGCGCGTACTGCTGCTTTCTGCTCCAGTGAAATGCTGTAACAGCGCCGGAAGGCCTTCCATCGCTGCATTTTGCACCGGTGGAATCCCGGAAACCGGTCGACGTGACCGTCTGATGATGCATTCTGCGCCAGTGGAACTCCACATCGACCCAGATCTCCCTTCCACTGGTGCATTTTGCAGCACTGAAGCCGGACAGGACCAGCGAGCTTCCTCCCCAATGGTGCATTCTGCACCATTGAAGCTCCAAACATTGATGCGAGCCCCGGCTCTTGCGGTGACAAGCACGACTCAGCAAAACCCCAGCATGTTGCCTCGATCGTGCTTACATCGTATAATAGCTTCTGCGTCTTTCCGAGGGGCGCAGTATTCTAGTGGGCTTACCTGTTCCAAAGGCGGGGCTAAAAATCCGTCGTCGGCCACACCGGAGTTCGCCCTGGGGAGGCTGGTTGCGCCCAGCTTCCGGCTTCTTTAGGGAGAAGGAAAAAAGGGAAACCTACAATGGCATGTAGGGTCTCGAAGCCCTTTTTTCGCGGAGACCAAAGGTCTGTCTCAACGGTGATGTCCTCGTTGAAGGAAATGGCCTGCCTTGAGTGGCCGGGTGGGATGGTTCCTCCTGAAAGCCCGGGTGCAAAAGAGGCTAGGGACGGGGGCCCTCGAGGAAAGCTCCTAGACTGTCGACACGGGCGCCTTGCGGGGTTGCGGTGTGCGCTAAGTGGTGATCCAGCTCTGCCTCCGACGGGGCAGGGCGGCCTTAAAGGGGAACCGCCTTTCGCGTAAGCGGGGGTTGGCCGCCGGGAAATCCTGCTGGACCTCATGGCACAAGATTCACTGCAGGCGCTGCCCCTCGGAGGTCGCATGGCGAAGAGGAAGTCCGGCAGGAGCCATCTCTATCTTCAAGCGTTATACCTCGCCCTGGGCGGGTCTTTCCTGAGCTTCGTTATGAACCTCTCTTTCGAGAACGTTTCTTTGAGGATCCCTCTGGGATACAGCCTTCCGCTGTTTCTCTTTGTGGTGATGCTCGGCGTGGCTTCTGACGCGGTCGGCATCGCCGCGACCCGCGCCAAGGAGGAGGCCCTGCTCTCTATGGGGTCGAGGCGGGTGACAGGAGCCAGGGAGGCGGTGTGGTTCGTGAGGAACGCCCCGCGGGTTTCGTCAGTCTTTAGCGATCTGCTGGGCGACGTCTCGGCGACGCTCTCCGGCGCGCTCGCAGTGGCGATGGTCTTCAGATTCACTGGGGCCAGCTCGGTGTACCTGACCAGCGGAGCCGTAGGAGCGGCATCCTTCCTGGCGATCGGAGGCAAGGCTCTTTTCAAGCCCTTTGCTTTGAAGTACGCTGAATCCATCATCCTGTTACTGGGCAAGATGAGGCGCCTCTGGTTGAGGGGGAAGAGCACAAGGAAATGACGCTCAGGCTGTCGGACGTGAAGTCCCCGGCGGACCTTCGTGGTCTTCCGGTCCGGGACCTGAACTCCCTGGCACACTCGATCAGACACGAGATAGTGGAGACTGTGTCCAAGAACGGGGGACACCTGGCTGCATCGTTGGGAGTCGTCGAGCTCACTCTCGCCCTCCACACGGTCTTCGATACGCCGGGAGACAAGATAGTCTGGGACGTCGGCCACCAGTGCTACGCCCACAAGCTCATCACCGGTCGGTACGATAAGTTCCACACGCTGCGAAGATACGGCGGAATCGCCGGGTACCCCAAGAGGCAGGAGAGCGAGTACGACGTGTACGATACCGGACACGCGTCGGGCTCCATCTCCTACGCTCTGGGCCTAGCCAAAGCCCGCGACATCCACCATGAGGATTTCAACGTAGTGGCCGTCATAGGCGACGGAGCCCTGACCTCGGGCGTCGCGTACGAGGGGCTGAACAACTCCGGCGAGCTCAAGACCCGCCTGATCGTGGTGGTCAACGACAACTCCATGTCCATATCCGAGAGCATAGGGGGGATCTCCTACTACCTGACGACCCTCCGGCTGGCGCCCCTCTACCGCTCCACCAAGGAGACCGTGGAGAGAACCCTCGACCGGATGCCGAACCTGGGGAAGAGGACTGTCAACCTGCTGCGCAGGCTGAAAGGCAGCCTGAAGTACTTCCTATTCCCTGAAGCGTGGTTCGAGTCCCTGGGGTTCAGGTACTACGGGCCGATCGACGGACACGACATACAGGCCATGCAGAAGGTATTCGAAGAAGCCAAGAACTTAAACGAGCCCGTGCTGGTCCACGTGGTGACTCAGAAGGGCCGCGGGTACGCGCCCGCCATGAGGGAACCGGAGAAGTTCCACGGACCCGGGCCCTTCGACCCTGAAACGGGCGAGGAAATTGCGAAGATTGGGCCTCCGGCCTGGAACAAGGTGTTCGGCGATGCCATGTGTGCTTTCGCGCGGAAGGACCCGCGGCTCGTCGCCATAACCGCTGCCATGTCCGATGGGACGGGACTGGGCGAGTTCAAGAGTGAGTTTCCGGACAGGTTCTTCGACGTCGGCATAGCCGAGAGCCACGCGGTGACGTTCGCCGCGGGGCTGGCGCAGGGAGGTCTCCTGCCCATCGTCGCCATCTACTCGACTTTCCTGCAACGCTCGTACGACCAGATCATAGAAGACGTGTGCCTCCAGGATCTCAAGGTGGTCTTTGCCATCGACCGTGCAGGACTTGTCGGAGAAGACGGAGAAACGCACCACGGTGAGTTCGACCTCTCCTACCTGAAGATAGTGCCGGGAATGACAGTGATGGCGCCCAAGGATGAGAGGGAACTCGTCAATATGCTGTATACGGCCCTGAGCATCCCCGGCCCGTGCGCCCTTCGATATCCGCGGGGCCAGGCGATAGGTGTTACATACAGCGAAGCGCTGGAGGCCCCGGAGCTCCTCGAGCCCGGAAAGGCCGAGGTGATATCCAGGGGTGAAGACGTCAATTTGGTTGCCCTGGGCAGTATGGTCGCCCCGGCCCTGCAAGCTGCGGAGATCCTACGGGAACAGGGCATTTCATGTGGAGTCATCAACGCGAGGTTCGTGAAGCCGCTTGACGTACCGGCGCTGGCCGCGGCGGCTGGTAACCGCCCGCTGTTCGTCCTGGAGGAGAACGTCGAGGCCGGCGGGTTTGGCGAATCGGTGGCCGACGCCCTCTCCTCGATGAGGGGCGCGTCAGTTCACAAGATATCGCTGCCGGCGGAGTTCGTACAGCACGGGCCTCAAGCCAAGCTGCGCGAGGTCTGTGGGCTCGACGCCAAGTCGATAGCCGCCAGAGTGGGCGACGTCATTGGAGGAGGGAAATGACGGACCAGGCAGACCGGAGGAAGATCGGGATCTACCCTAACCTGGAGAAAGAAGGTAGCCGCGAGCTCTCAGTCAAGCTCCTGGACTATCTTGAGGCCAGGGGCCACCGGGGCTATCTGCCGTCCTGCATTGCAGGCATTCTGAGCTCCCCGGAGGCAGGACTCCCACTGAAGAGATGGCCCGGGAGCGTCGACTTCGCCGTGGTCCTCGGCGGGGACGGCACGCTCCTTGGAGCCGCGCGCGCCCTGGGTCCGGGCGGCATCCCTCTCCTCGGAGTCAACCTCGGCCATTTTGGCTTTCTCACCGAGCTAGAGGCGGCCGACCTGTTCGTGGCTCTTCCCTCGTTCATCTCTGGCGGGTTCAAAAGGGACGAGAGAGTGACCCTCACCGCTGAAGTCCTTCGCGCAGGCCAGAAGGTGTACGAGAGCGTCGTCATGAACGAAGCTTGCGTCGTGAAAGGCCCGTACGGTCGCATGACGGCCTTGACCCTCAGGATCTCGGGCAACGAGGTCGACACCTACTACGCCGACGGGATCATCATCGCCACTCCCACGGGTTCGACTGCCTACTCGCTTTCCGCGGGAGGCCCGCTCATGTCTCCGGAGGTCGACGCTATGCTGGTGACGCCGGTGTGTGCGCACACGCTGTACTCGAGGTCGATGGTGGTTCCCTCGTCGGACTCGTGCGAGATCGAGGTGGCCGAGCCGAGCCAGTCCATCGCCCTTGCCATCGACGGGCAGGAGTTCCTGCCGCTCTACAAGGGCGACAGAGTCCGGGTGTCCACCTCGGGGTTGAGAGTGGTCCTCCTCCGGCAAAGCAACTGGTCGTTCTACGACGTGCTCCGCCGGAAGATGAAAGAAGGAGCTGACAGGCTTCCACGGTAACGCATCCAGACGAGAGACTCTACGTGCCGGGGGGCGTCATCAATGAAAGCAAAGAGGCAGATGAGGGTCGTCGAGCTGGTGTCCCAGAACGTGATCACCAGCCAGGAAGGCCTCTGCGAGGCGCTTGCGAAGGAAGGCATCAAAGTCACGCAAGCCACCGTCTCCAGGGACATCAAGGAATTGAACCTGGTCCGGGTGCCCTCGGGCGACGGCAGGTACAAGTATGCCCTCATGCCCGGCGACCCATCGCTGGTCTACCGCGAGAGGTTCAGGAGGCTGTTCACCGACTGCTGCCTGGACATGAACAGGTCCGCCAACATCATCCTGGTGAAGACCATTGACAGCACCGCTTCGGCCGTGGGCGAGGCCATCGACGCGCTCAAGCTGCCAGGGATACTGGGCACCGTGGCGGGCGACAACGCCGTTCTGGTCGTGGTGAAGGAAGGCAACTCGTCGCAGGAGATGCTGGAATCCTTGAGGAAGATCGCTGGTCTGTGAGATGATCTCCTACCTCTCCATCAGGAGCTTCGGCCTGTTCTCTGACGTGCGGCTGGAACTCGGTGAGGGCCTCACGGTTTTCACCGGTGAGACCGGCGCCGGCAAGTCCATGGTCATCGACGCTGTGCTGGCGTGTCTGGGACAGAGGACGCCGAAGGAGCTCATCAGGACCGGACAGGAGCGCGCCGTTATAGAGCTGCTGGCTTCGCTGCCCCCGGGGCTGGCGTCCGGCCCCGATGACCCGCTGGCCGATGCCCTTTCGGGCGCGGACGAAGTCGTGCTGCAGAAGGACATGCTGCCTGATAGGTCGTACCTCCGCATCAACGGCAGGCTGGCCACGGCCGCCATGGCGCAGAACCTGGGCAGCCGCCTGGTGGACATCCACGGCCAGCAGGAGCATCACTCGCTGCTGCGCCCTCAGGGTTATCTGGAATTGCTGGACAGCCTTCGAAAAGAGGCCACGGAACCGCTCCGCCAGTCGCTCAGCGAGCTCTATCGCAAGCGGCAGGCCCTGCTTTCGCGCATTTCCGATCTGGACAAGGGGCGGGGCAGGCAGCGGGAGATCGACCTCCTGACGTTCCAGACGGACGAGATCGCGAAGGCGAAGCTCGTCCCGGGGGAAGAGGAGGAGGCGCGGCAGGAGTACGCCGTGCTCTCCTCCCAGGAGCGGCTGGTCGAATTGGTTTCGGGCGCCTACGAGGCGCTTTACGAGGGTGGGCGCGCCGGACGGTCCGCATCGGAGAGCATAGACATGGCCGTGCTGCAGCTCAGGAAAGTGCAGGTCATAGACCCGGGAGTCGGACAAGCGGTGGAAGCGGTGCAAGAGGTGTCCTTCGGCCTGGAATCTGCGCTTGACCAGATACGCGACTACCGGAAGAAGCTGGTTCTCGACCCGGAGCGCCTTCGCATCATCTCGGAGAGGCTGGATCTCATCCAAAAACTGAAGTCCAAGTATGGCGAGACGGTCGAAAGGATCGAGGCGTTCGCGGCGGACGCGAGAGCTAAGCTCGAGGAGCTTGTCCACGCCGACGAGACCCTGTCCAGATTGAGGCAGGAGTCGGACGCGACAGAGCGGGCCATGGCCTCCTGGGGCGCCAAGCTGACCGCCGTGAGGACCGAGATCGCCCAGGCCATGGAGCAGGACGTCACTTCAAGCCTCAAGGATCTCGGAATGCCGGGAGGCAAGTTCATCGCGAGGCTCGAGAAAGATGCGGAACCGGGACCATACGGGTTCGACAATTTGAGTTTCCTTTTTTCGGCCAATCCCGGCGAGCCGCCAATGCCCGTGAACAAGGTGGCGTCCGGCGGTGAGCTTTCCAGGCTCATGCTGGCCATAAAGTCGCACATGGAAGCGGTCGATCCCGTCCCCACGGTCATATTCGACGAGATAGACGCCGGGATCGGCGGCAAGTCTGGACAAGCGGTCGCCGACAAGCTGTGGGGGCTCGGCAGAAGTCACCAGATCTTTTGCGTGACCCACCTGGCAGCTATCGCTGCCCTGGCAGATAACCACTGCCTGGTCTCCAAAGAAGAGAGAGGCGGGCGGACCTACGCGGCCGTCCGCATGCTCGAAGGTGAGGAAAGGGTGGCGGAGATCGCCAGGATGCTGTCATCCAGAGACCTCGACATATCCATCGAGCACGCCAGAGAACTCATCCGCGCCTCAGAGGAGTACAAGAAGCGCCCCCCCAGATAAGTCTCTTTCTCCCACAAATAAAACCGCCCCTTACGGTTAACCTTAACTCCGTGTCAGTCGCGCGAAGGAGGGTGGCTCCCCGTTGAGAAGGCATAGGCACCGGACAGCGCTGGGAGTGACCCTGTCGGCTATAGTCCTCCTCACCTGCTTATCCGGCGCCTTTCGCACGGCTTTCTCGTTTCCCGAAGCAGTCACAGTCCTGATCGGCCAGGACTTCATCATCGACACAGGCTTAAGCGTAGTCTCCGTCTACTCCCCCAACGCCACAATCGACTCCCACCCGTGGGCCAGACTCCCTACCCGGCTCACCATGGACACGGGCAAGTCCGGCGAGTTCCCTGTCGAGTTCCGGCTGTTCGGGCTGATACCGCTGCGAAGAGTCTCCCTTATCGTCGCCGACAGGATCATGGTGGTGCCGGGCGGGCACTCCATCGGTGTCATCCTGAGAAGCTCCGGCCTCGTGATAACGGGGCTTTCGTCCGTTGTGACGGTGGACGGGCGCGAGGTGTGGCCCGCGAGAAACGCCGGGTTGGCGGTTGGCGACGTCATCATCTCGGCAGGCGACAAGCAGCTCGCCACCAAAGAGGACCTGGCTATCCTGGT
>Ga0315295_10000565_pt1 | contig 32013 bp, 17 predicted proteins | sample YL17G14_0_MG_FD_204453 | JGI IMG/M metagenome (GOLD analysis project Ga0315295, IMG submission 204453) | Sediment microbial communities from Yellowstone Lake, YNP, Wyoming, USA - YL17G14_0 | ecosystem: Environmental > Aquatic > Freshwater > Lake > Sediment | place: USA: Wyoming | collected... | reverse complement strand
ATCCAGTCCGAGGCCTGGGCGTGCGCGTGAGCTAAGACCTCGTTAATCACAATAGAGCCGGGGTTGGGGATCATGCCGCTGTCATCCTGTCCGGGCGAGCCTCCGGCGTAGGCGCTGGCCCGCCAGGCGTCTTTGTGGTCCCAACTGCTTAAATCGGGATCGGCCGGGTTGATAACGGTTAGCGAGAAGCCTTCACCGTCGCTCAGCGAGCGCCAGCCGTCGCTGTACTTGAAGTCCAGAATCGTCTGGCCGAGGGTATCTTCCAGCGTGATTCGTTCTCCGGCGTTATTCAATTGCCCAAAGTATTGGCCGGCGATATTGATATTCCGGCCGTAACGCGCCTCGAAGATATTGCGGTCCTGGACGACGACGATACGTTGGCCCGGCGTAAGCTCGATGTCAGGGAAGGTAAACTCGATCCCGTTCGTGAAACGCACGAGATTCAGGTTAATGGCCTGCGTCCCGATGTTGGTCAGCTCGACGAACTCTTCGTTGGGGTCGTTCGCGTCCGGCGCAGCCTGTGGATGATACATAATCTCCGAAATCCGAAGATTCTCCGCCACCGGTCCGACGGCATAGATCGCTTCGTTCAGGGCGCTCCACATGCTGACGTTCAAGACGCGCGCCTTGACTGGAACGCTGTGCATCAGCGTAATCGGGCCGGTATATCGGATCGCAGTGGGCGAGACGCCGCTGGTGGACCTGCTCGATCCAGAGATGCGAGGGTCTGAGCCGTCGAGGGTGTACCACATCGTGCCGACCGGGGCTGTCATCGAGAACGAGCTGTTCTTTGAAATTAAGCCCCCATGCCGGTAGGAGCCGTTGATACGAAAAACCGGGGCCTCCATATTCGGGTAGAGCCCTGCATTTTTCAGCCAGCCAAGGACAGTAGTCGAGCGGCCGGAGAAAAAGCCATTGAGCACACTATTGTTCTGGAAATTCAGCCAGTCCTGACGGGTGTATGGGACGGATTTTCTGTTATCGCCCCATCGCGAGGATTCGCCGACAATCGCCCGGTCGATCTCGGCCATGCGCGCTGCGTACATGTTCGCAGCGTTCGGGTAGGACAGCACGCCGCCATTGAAGAAGCACCGATGAATATGGTCGGCAAAGCGCAAGCAGTATTCGGCGTTTCCCTTGAGCTTGTTGTGAATATCGCTCGGGCTCTTGCCGACGTCGTTGCTGCCTTCGACGGTATGCTCGGCATCCCATGAGTGGAAGCGCCAGCGACCGTCGGGAAGATTGCGATGCGTGGCGTACCAGTTTTTCTGTGGCCAGTCGTGGTTCCCGCAGAACCAATTGGCCAGAAGGTAGGTGATGAAGTCGTCAACGTCCAGTTGCTGACATAATGTTTCGTACCTAGCCATATTTGCCGGCTGGGATTGCACGGCGTTTGCAGCGGCAAGCATATTGTTGTAGTTTGTGACGGCCCGGCCGCCGGCGCCATCGTTCACGACGTCACTGGTACCGTGCTTGATGGCGTCGTATTCTTCTTTTTCCCCGCCGAAGGTTTCGGCCGCCCAGGAGTGGTCGGGTCTTTCGTGAACGTAGTACATGCCCCAATACAGCCCGCTGATATAGACATGAGCGTAAAATCCATGTGGCGAATGGCCACCCATAGCATTATGAAGGTCGGCAACGTACTGGTCCTGGATATATTTGACCGTGTCGCGCTGGTCGCTGCCGGGGTGCAGCCACGAGTGGTTCAGCACGCCGTCGAACACCATAGTATCAAACCGCTCGGTGGGAGAATCGCGAAAGACCTGATAGTTGAGTGTCGTTGGACCTCCGGTCGCCGTACCATCATCCATAGCAGCTTTGAACCTTGGCCGCATCGAGAGCTTGGCGGTCTTCCACCTGTCCAGACTCGTGCCTCCTCCACTGACGCCTCCCTGCATCGCTATCGCACAATTGAGCTGGAATTCGCGTCCCGTACCCGGATCAATAAACTCCATCGACATTGCACGCTCCGTGCCGTCCTGCGACTGGTTGATATAGATGCCTTTACTGCCGAACCAGTCGCTTCTTGGCATGACCAGCGAAATAGTGGGCACGGCCATCATGTCATCCGGTGCAAGGCGGTTGTCGCGAACGGAGTGGTTGACAATATCCGGATCGACCTGATAATCGCCGGCCACCGAACCCCACGAAGCGGGACACCCTTCCGGAACAACCTGGGCGCGCGTGACCGGGTTCGTCGCCTGCTGCAGCACATCACCGGCGAAGATATAGGTCTGAGCGTCAACATTGGTCGATTTCCAGCCCGGCTTGTTAGCGGCGGCCCGTAAAGTGGTCGTAGTGCTGATGAGAATAGGACCCGTATAGGTCGCAGATGTTGGAGACCGGCCCGTTGCAGTCAGCGGCGTACTCCCGTCAAGCGTATAATAGATTGTCGCACCTTGTGTTTCGGTGGCAATCGTGACAAGAAAAGGCGCGGTGTAAAAACCGCGGCTGTGGCTGAATTTTGTGTCCGTAACCATACCCAGATAGCCGCCGTTGTTTTGCGCACCTGGGCTGGGCAGGCCGAAGAAGCGCAAGTTATCATTCGCGTCCGGGTAGCGGCCAAAGGAAATATCGGCGGCCTGATCGGAAAAGGCAATCAGGTCGATCAACGTAACACCGTCTTTGTCATACAGAGCAATTTCTTCACCCTTAGCGTCGAGCTTGAAATTCGCGTGCAGCCCCATATCTGCGACGTCGTCGTCTGCCCATATCAAAAGGTAGCCTTTTGGCTGAATGATAGTTGCCGCTGGATTGTTATCCGGGATGCGCCATTTCGTGGGGATGGATAGATCATCCGTCAGGTACATGCCGCCCAGCCTAATTGCCTGGACGCCGTAGTTATGAATCTCGATCCAGTCATCGTACTGCCCCTGCGGGTCGCGGATGACGCTGTGGTTCGACGCCATCACCTCATTGATAACCAGCGGATTCAGAACAGACGCTGGGCAAGGCGCATTGGCGCAAAACGCGGCAAACGCCGTTGCCACAAGGAAAAGCGGTAATATCTTACAATTTCGTGTCATTGTTCCTTCTCGCCCGGTCGAGCCCGAGCCACCAATATTCTATACCGTTTGCCGGCGCTGAAGTTCATTCACTTTGAGGCTATTCGTAACGACGGTTCCGGTCCTTTCATTCACATGCAGCATCGAACGGGTTTCCACATTGCAGCCAGTCGCCGGCTAATAGGGCAAAATCCAATAGATCCACGTAACAATCGCCGTTCACGTCGCCGGCCAGGGTTTTCCGGCACTGGAATATTGTAAATGTCCCATCGCTGACGTCACTCATGGTACGATCCATCGCGTCGGAAATGCGAACGAGGCATTGATTTGAATCCGTCGGAGGGACCGGGTCCCATTGGTACGAGCCGGTATTTGGGCATTGGCTGACTTGCTGCCAGTTTTGGCCGGCGTCGGTTGAATATTCTATGATCACTGAATCGACCTGCGCGCCATCGGTCGTTTTCCACGTTATGGGATACGCGCCTGTGGCCGCGAGTTTCTCGCCGCCGTTCGGACGGACCATGACGAGCTTTGGCGTCACGACGTAACTCCAGGACTCCCGGGGCTCATAGGAACCGGAAACATTCAGGTCCTTAGTGTGACGCTCCATCCACGTCAAGGTTACATCGAGATCATTCACCTCAACCAGGACGTAGCCATATCCCTCCGCGTGATGCCGCTGCTCTACTGTATAGCTGCTGTTGTTACCGGTGTAGGGCGGTGACCAGAAATACGGCCTTGCGCCGGCGGTTCCAATAATGTACTGGTGGATGTCGTTGTCGAGGTTGTCGTCCTCATCAACCACTCGAGCATGGTCGTAGAAGTGGTCGTGGCCGCACAGAAACACCCGTCCGCCGGCATTCCCTATACTTGCCCAGAGCGCATCACGCTCGGCAGGCCAGTTGTCCAGGCAGTCAGCGTGCAACGCCCTGAATGCAGGTTCGTGGGTGGTGATGAAGATATGCGGTCTTGTGTTGACGCTCAACTGGGCCTCAAGCCACTTCTGATTGACTCTGTTGACGGTGTCGTGTCTGATGCCGGCGTACCCATCAAGCAGGACGATTAAGGCGTTTTTGTGAACCACAGAATAAGTCATATACTTTTCATCGGCCGAGCCGTTATCGGGCAGTTTCTGCTGAGGATAAAGCTCGTTGCCGAACACATTGAGCCAGCGGGTGGCATAGTTATCGTCGGGATCGATGTCGGGCCGGGGATGAATTCCCCAAACGTCCATAATTTCATGGTTGCCCCGGCATCCATAAACGCCGATACCGGCATCGTACACGGGCTTGACGATCTGAACCCACGCTCGGAGCTGAGCTTCAAATCCGCCGGGGCCATCTGTCACATAGCCGGAAACCAGGTCCCCGGGAAACAGCACGAAATCGACGCCTCGGCTCATGATTTCCTCGACCATCTCGCTCAAGATAGTCACCTGAATACCGTCAGTCTGGCCGCGGCTGTCGCACGTGACGATGAATCGCCACGGCGTCTGAGCCGGTGCTGTCACCGCAAGGAATGTCACGAAAAACGCGACAAGAACAAACTGTGCCGACATTTCTTTTCTGATTCCAGGGTTCTCCTGAAAGAGCCGCCATTACCCCAAAGCGAAGTAAAAGCGTTTGATAGGCGAGGCTTACTGACGCTTAGCCGCCACTTTTGCGAGCCAGCCGGCCTGGCGATTATTTTGTTCCAGGAAGATTTCCAAGTCGCCGGTGTCGATCAAGCCATCGGCCTCGACATCGCCGAGCAAGTAACTCTCCGGCGATTTGCTGCTGCTGGCCAGGTTGTTAAGGAGGATAACAAAATCCGCCTCGTTCACGACGCCGTCTGCGTTAAGATCGTACCAAAGGATATTGTCGGCTTCCCGCTTGTCAGTGACGTTCCACGCCAGGCCGTAACGCTGGCTGGGCGATTCCTGTGGATTCGTAATATCGCTGAAGGTTAGAATAATCCTGTAATCTGTGAAAGCGGCGTCCGCGGCGATGTGAATATGCTCAACGTTGTCAACGCGGCTGTCGCTATAATCGAGCAAGTAGTCGTTTCGCCGGCCGTCCGCGGAAACAGCCCAAATTTCAAGCCGAAGATTGCTGTCCTTATCAGGGGCGGCCTCGAACGGACTGGTGTAGGCGTAATGCTTGTTCCAGGCGACTGTAACAGTGATGAATTTGTCGGCGGGCTCCGGGATGGTAATCCGGTAATTATTTTCAGCGGCCTGGCGTCTATCCAGCAGGTTCAGATCCCAGCCGGTCGCCGGCACCTGACCTGGTTTGGCTGGTCCGGCCACAAGATGTTTGTAGGCGCTGACAGCGTTCAACATGCCGGCGCCCTGAATGTAATCGAGGGGTGCGGTGTGATCGTCATCAGTCTGCAAGCGACCCTTATGCCAATAGGGCAGTTTTGTCGCGGAATTCAGCAGAATCGCCTTAATCAGGCAATTTCCACCATCCGGCGAAACAGCAAGATTCAACTGTGGATCCTGTTTAGCCTTTTGAACAAGCAGACCGATTGCTCCGGCCACCAACGGCGTCGAGAAGCTTGAGCCATTACCGACCGGCTCATAGCGGTTCGGCTCGCCTGCAAGGGCAGCAAGACAGTTGCCGGGAGCGACGATGTCGGGCTTACAACGACCGTTTCCGGCCGGGCCCGAGCTTGAATGCTCCGGATATGCCAGAGCGAAATTAGCCAGACTGGTCGCCAGGTCGCTCGTATTCACGCAGTCAACAACACCAACTCCGATGGCATTCGCCCCGGCGCCGGGGTAGAAGACCGGGTCATGAGAATGGGTCCCGTTGCCTATGCTGGCCACGACGATAAGACCATAGTGCTCTGCGAGCGATTCTATGCCCCTTGTCCACCAGTCTTCGAACTGGTAACCCCAACTGGCGGTGATAATATCGGCGTTTGGCGGCTTATGATGCCCTACATTGTTGGCCAGAAAATATAGAAATTCGTAAACGTCCGCTTCGGCTTGTGGCGCTGCACCCTGGTAATTGAACGGTCCAATCGCGGGGTGGAACGCACCAGGATCTTCTCCAAGCAGTATGGAGTAAACGGCCGTCGAATGCGGCGAGATGCCGGCGGGAAGGGCAGACTGATCCTGAAAGGTAAATCGGTTCGCCTTGAAGCAGTTGTGTGAGATGTCAGGCTGGTAGTCATTTTGAGGTTCGTCGTCGGTATAGGTAAAACTTCGGCATACCAGGGCGAATTTCACGCCAGCTCCGGTCAGAGATGGGTCTATCGCTCGCAGAGCATAAATCCCCGTATGGTTCAATCCTTGCGGCTGGAGAACATTTTCAATAGGGGGATTCTGGGCTCTGGCAACGATAGTCGAAGGGCCAAGCACGATTGCCAAACAGGCTATCAGGCCGGATATAAGCTTTTCCCTGGTCGTCTGTGTCACTGTACAACCCCTGAGGTGGCTGAAAACGAAGTGGAATGAACCAACCCTTCCCACTGCCGCCTCCACAACCTAAACAACGTCTTTCTTTTCACCGAATTTATGCTATTATGATACTATAAAAGCCCGTCATTTTCAAGTAAATTGTGCCGGTGGTTCTTATAATTTGGCGTTTCATGGGGCTGAGAGTCAACATTATTGGAAACTTGCGGGGAAATCTTGCGTTTATCGGTCAGGGGTGTTATAGTCAAACTCAGATGAATGCTATTTTTCGCTAAAGGCTGGTTTTACGTATGAAAGTAATCCTTGATTCCGAGCAAATAGAGCAGATTCTCGATGTTTTGACGGATCAGATTGTCTCAGATACGCTTGCTCATTCGGATATAGCCGTAATCGGTATTCGCAGCAGGGGGGAAGTCCTGGCTCAGAGGCTCTCTGCACGGCTGTCAGAAAAGCTGGGCAGGGATATTCCATGCGGGACCTTGGATATCACACTATACCGGGACGATTTGAACTCGCCGCAGGGAACAGCTCACCCCGAAGTCCGAACAACCGAAATCGGATTTGGCATTGATGAAAAGGTTATCATTCTGGTGGACGATGTGCTTTATACGGGCCGCTCGACACGAGCAGCCATGGACGCCCTCATCGACCTGGGCCGGCCCAGGGTAATGAAATTAGCGGTTCTCGTTGACAGGGACGGCAGGGAGCTGCCGATACAAGCCAACTACGCCGGTTACAAATCTGACACTGCCCCTGGCCAGTTAGTGCAGGTTCACCTGGTCGAGTCGGATGGAAAAGATGAGGTGGTTGTAGAATAACGATATGCAGGGTGCGGAGCACGACGCGTATGGTGTTCATAAGAAAAGGTAAGCCGTTCACGTGGCAGCGCAAGCATTTACTTGGCTTGCGGGAGCTGACCAGCGAAGAGATAACTTATATTCTTGACACCGCCCAGGGATTTGAGCAGGTCAGCAGGCGGTCGGTCAAGAAGGCACCGCCTTTACGCGGCAAGGTTGTGGTGAATCTGTTCTTCGAAGACAGCACACGAACGCGAAACAGTTTCGCCCTTGCGGCCAGCCGATTAAGCGCCGATATCATAGAATTCACCAAGAAGAGCAGCTCGGTCAGCAAGGGCGAAACCCTTCTGGATACAGCCCGGAATCTGGAAGCTATGGGGGTCGATATCGTTGTCGTGCGGCATGAAGCCGGGGGGGCGCCGACGTTTCTGAGCCGGAACATTAATGCCTCTGTGGTCAATGCGGGGGATGGATTCTGCGAGCACCCGACCCAGGGACTTCTGGATGTCTATACTATCCGCAAGATCAGGGGCACGCTCGAAGGTTTGAAAGTTGCGATCGTCGGCGATATCGCTCACTCGCGCGTGGCGCGCAGTGACATGTGGGCTATGACAAAGCTTGGAGCCGAAGTGACTTTTGTCGGCCCTCCGACCCTGATGCCGGCCCAGGTAGGCCGATTGCCGGTCAAGGTCAGCTACCGCCTCGACGACATTATCGACAAGGTCGATGTGATTAACATGCTGAGGATTCAGTTTGAGCGCCTCGGCGGTAATCCCTTCCCTTCCATACGTGAGTATTCACATTATTTCGGTCTGACGATGGAGCGTATGAAAAGGGCGAAGAGCGATATTCTGGTGATGCACCCGGGACCGATTAACCGGGGATTGGAAATGGAAAGCGAAGTGGCCGACGGCCGTAACAGCGTTATCCTTCAACAGGTGACCAACGGCCTGGCCGTTCGAATGGCGGTGTTATTTCTGGTCAACCAGGCCGCGACGCAGCAGGCCCAATGAAAGTACTTCACGGTGGACAACGAACAATGAAGAACGGAGTCCTGATAAAGAATGGTCGCGTCATTGATCCGGCAAACAGGATCGACGGCAAGCGCGATGTGCTTATCATCGATGGAAAGATTGAACAAGTCGGCGAGAAGATAGAATATGCGGCGACGGGAAATTCAGATTTCAAAGTCATTGACGCCGCTGGAAAATTAGTTACGCCCGGCCTGATCGACATACACGTGCACTTCCGCGAGCCCGGGGATGAAGAGGAAGAGACTATAGCAAGCGGCTCGGCGGCGGCCGTCGCGGCCGGTTTTACTTCCGTCGTCTGCATGCCTAACACCAAGCCGCCCATCGAGAATGAAACGGACGTCGAGTACGTCCACCGAAAAGCCCGGCAGACACGGAAGACGCACGTTTACACGATGGGGGCCATCACAAAACGACTCGAAGGAGTTGAGCTTGCAGAGATGGGATTCATGGCGGAGGCGGGCGTTGTTGGGTTTACGGATGACGGTGGTGGCGTGCAGAACCCGGCCGTGATGCTGCGAGCCCTCAAGTATGCCGCCATGTTCGATCTGGTTATCGCCCAGCATTGTCAGGATAACGGTATCGCCGGTGAAGGGGTGATGAACTCGGGCTATTATTCGACGATATTAGGTTTGCCCGGGCTGGACCCGTTAGCTGAGGAGGCCATGCTATGGCGCGATATTCAACTGATCAAGAGAGCCCCCGTCCGATACCATGCTCAGCACATCTCAACTGCCGGCTCCGTTGAGTTGATACGGGCCGCCAGGAAAGACTCTTTACCAATTACCTGTGAGGTGACGCCGCATCATTTGCTTTTGACGGAGGAGTGCTGTGCCGAATACGACACCAATTACAAGGTGAATCCCCCGCTTCGCAGGGCCGAAGACGTTGAGGCTCTCAAGCAGGCGATTGCCGAGGGACTGGTTGACGCCTTAGTCACGGACCACGCTCCGCATTTGCAAAGCGAGAAAGAGCTGGAGTTTCTGGCGGCTCCCTTCGGCATCGCGTCTTTGGAATGTGCGCTGAGCCTGTATGTCAAAGCACTAATCGAGCCCGGCATCCTCGACTGGCCCGGCTTGATACGCCTGATGACCGAAAAGCCCGCCCGGATAATCGGCATTGACAAAGGTACACTCAGCAAAGGTAAACAGGCAGACGTGACGATCATCGATTCCGAAGCTGAGCACGTCATCGATGTGAACACGTTCCGCTCCAAAAGTCGAAACTGCCCCTATCGCGGCTGGAAAGTCAGAGGAAAAGTTGAAAAGACAATCGTCGGTGGCGAAATAAGATTCGAGGCATGAATGGAATATCCGCAATACACATCGCGCAGTGCGAAATCCGGGAAACGAAATGTTTATTATCGACGGGCATAATCTTCTATACGCCATTCGCAAGACAGAGGAAGGTTTCGAGACGCTCAGCGATGTTGCTTTGTGCCGAATCCTGAGCACGTATTTCAAACTAACCGGCGAAAAGGCTGAGATTATCTTCGACGGAACGGGACCGCCGGACAAAAGTGGCCTCAACGGTGTGAGCAATCCGGAGGTTTTCTTTGCCGGGCGGGGAACCGATGCCGATACGGTCATCGAAGACAAGATCAAAACAAGCACAGCGCCGAAAGGCCTGACCATCGTCAGCAGCGACAGGAGATTACGGCAGGCGGCATGTGCGAGAAAAGCCACGCCGGCCAAGTCGGAAGTGTTCTGGGCAGACCTCCAGAAGCAGCTAAGCCGAAAAAGGCCGGTCAAGGAACCCGCTGGAAAACGCAGGGGGATCAGCGAAGGCGAAACCGAACAGTGGCTCGCATTCTTCGGGCTCGATCAGTAGTGTCTTGTGTTGAAGATAGTGATTTCCTGACTGCGTCTGAGCTCGTCTCTGTTACAGGAATTCTCTTATCTGAGAAATTTGTATTGCTCTGTCCGGCGAAAGATTGTATAAACATTGCTCCCGGTGCCGCGAACACGGCGCACCACCCGAGTTGGCCGGCTTGTGTTTGCCTGCGGCACATTACACCGATGTCCACGGTGTGATGCGAGGGTCTGCCGAGAAGGGCTTTTTTCAGATATGGGTTATTTGTGATTTTTATTATAGGAAAAGTGGAGAATCTATGAAACGTAAAGTAGTGACGATTGACGCCAATGAGGCTGCGGCTTACGTGGCGCACGCGACGAACGAAGTTATTGCAATATATCCGATCACTCCGAGCACACCGCTGGGAGAGCTGGCCGACGCAAAAACAGCAAAGGGCGAGCGAAATATTTGGGGGACGGTTCCTTCGGTCACGGAAATGCAGTCGGAAGGCGGGGCGGCCGGAGCCGTGCACGGCGCGCTGGCTACGGGCGCTCTGACAACGACCTTCACGGCTTCGCAGGGTTTGCTGCTGATGATTCCCAACATGTACAAGATCGCCGGTGAGCTGCTGCCGACGGCGTTTCATATCACGGCCCGTTCACTGGCGTGTCAGGCCCTTTCGATATTCGGCGATCATTCGGACGTGATGACCTGCCGGGAGACGGGTTTTGCGATGCTCGCCTCGTGCAACGTTCAGGAGGTGATGGATATGGCCCTCATCGTCCAGCAGGCGACGCTGGCGTCGAGTGTGCCTTTCCTGCATTTCTTCGACGGCTTCCGTACCAGCCACGAGGTGCAGAAGGTCGAGCAGCTCACGTTTGACGATATGCGTGCGATGATTAACGATGAGCTTGTGGCCCGGCACAGAGCCAGAGCTTTAACGCCTGACAGACCGATGATTAGCGGCACGGCCCAGAATCCGGACGTCTATTTCCAGGGCAGGGAGACCGTAAACAAGTACTATCTGGCCGTCCCGCAAATCGTCCAGAAGACGATGGACAAATTCGCTAAGCTCATCGGACGCAAGTACCATCTGTTCGATTACGTTGGCGCCAAGGATGCCGAAAAAGTCATCATCGTAATGGGCTCGGCCGCCGATACCACTCGGGAGACCGTCGAATATCTGGTCGCCGAAGGCGAGAAAGTCGGCGTCGTGAACGTGCGGCTGTTCCAGCCGTTCAGCATCAAGGACTTCATTAACTCGCTTCCAAAGACCACCAGGAAGATAGCGGTCCTGGACCGGACAAAGGAGCCGGGATCGCTGGGCGAGCCATTGTATATGAATGTCCGCACGGCCATCGGAGAAGCGATGGGTAAAGGCGAGGCGCCCTTCAAGGACTATCCCGTGATTGTAGGCGGCCGGTACGGGCTCGGCTCTAAGGACTTTACGCCCGCGATGGTCAAGGCCGTTTTTGATAATCTCGACGCGAATGAGCCTAAGTATGAGTTTACCGTGGGCATCATTGAGGATCTGACGGATACGAGTCTCGACGTTGACGACTCTTTTGAGATTCCCGGCAAGGACCTTTTCCGCGCCATGTTCTTCGGACTCGGCTCAGATGGAACGGTCGGCGCGAACAGAAACTCGATAAAAATAATCGGCGAAGAGACGGATAATTACGCACAGGCCTACTTCGTATATGATTCGAAAAAAGCCGGCGCCGTAACCGTCTCGCATCTGCGGTTCGGCAAGAGAGAGATTCGCCGGCCTTATCTGATTACGACGGCCGATTTTGTTGCGTGTCACAACTCGGCGTTTTTGGAGCAGTTTGATATGCTCTCATCGGCCCGAGAAGGAGCGACCTTCCTGCTGACAAGCAGCCATGGACCCGATGAGGTCTGGGATACGCTTCCTCAGAAAGTTCAGGAGCAGATAATCGGTAAGAAACTCAAATTCTATGTTATCGACGCCATTGGTATTGCCCGGGAGCTTGGTCTCGGAGGCCGAATAAACGTGATCATGCAGACGGCGTTCTTCAAGATCAGCAATATCATTCCGCTCGAAACGGCCATCAAAGCGATCAAAGACGCAACACAAAAAACCTATGGCAAAAAAGGCCAGAAAGTAGTCGAGATGAACAACGCTGCCGTCGATGCGGCGCTCGATAGAGTCTATCAAGTGAAAATGCCGGGCAAGGTGACGAGCAAGATACCGATGCGGCAGGTCGTGCCGGATGATGCACCCGAGTTCGTCAAGAACGTCACGGCCGAGCTGATGGCGTTCCACGGCGACAAGCTGCCGGTCAGCAAGATGCCCGACGACGGCAAGTTTCCGACGGCCACGACCCAATTCGAGAAACGCAACATCGCCGTGAGCATCCCTGTATGGGAGCCGGATGTCTGCATCCAGTGCGGCACGTGCTCGTTCGTTTGTCCTCATGCGACGATCCGGATCAAAGCGTATGACCAGAAGCACGCGCAAGATGCCCCGGAGACCTTCAAGAGCGCCGAGGCAAAGGGAAAAGAGTTTGCCGGCATGAAATTCACCGTGCAGGTGGCTCCGGAGGACTGCACCGGCTGCGGCGCCTGCGTCCAGGCCTGTCCCGCACAGGAAAAGGACAAGGACAAGAAACCCACGGGGCGAAAAGCGATCAATATGGCGGCGCAGGAACCGCTGCGAGATAAAGAGCGGGAAAACTACGCACACTTCCTGGCGATTCCGAGCACCGATCTCGCCCTTTTCAAGGCCGCCAGCGTCAAGGGCAGCCAGCTGATTGAGCCTTTGTTCGAGTACAGCGGCGCGTGCGCGGGCTGCGGCGAGACGGCGTACGTCAAGCTGCTGACCCAGTTGTTCGGGGACAGGGCTTATATCGGGAACGCCACTGGCTGCTCGTCGATCTACGGCGGAAACCTTCCAACGACGCCATACACAAAACGCTCGGACGGCAGAGGACCGACCTGGAGCAACAGCCTGTTCGAGGACGCGGCCGAGTTCGCGATGGGAATGCGGCTGACGGTCAATAAGCTATCAGAGCGGGCTCTGGGGCTGCTGGAGACAGTCGCCCAGAAAGGCTGTGTCAAGAAAGAGCTGGCTGAGCAGATCCGTGCAGCGGCGATGGCCAATGACGCGGAATCTGAATCGGTTGGGCAGCAACGGGCACGAGTCAGCGAGCTGAAGGAACAGTGCGCCAAGAGCAACTGTACTGAATGCAAGTATCTGCTGGACCTCGCGGATTATCTTGTTCGCAAGTCCGTCTGGGCCATGGGCGGCGATGGCTGGGCATACGATATCGGCTACGGCGGGCTGGACCATGTGCTGGCCAGCGGGGCTAACGTAAACGTTCTTGTTCTGGACACGGAGGTGTATTCCAACACGGGCGGCCAGATGTCCAAATCGACGCCCCGGGCCGCAGTGGCCAAATTCGCGGCGGCCGGCAAACCCGCACCCAAAAAGGACTTGGGCCTCTTGGCGATGACCTATGGCAACATTTACGTCGCAAAAATCGCTATGGGAGCGAACACCAACCAGACGGTAAAGGCCTTTATCGAAGCGGAGGCGTACCCCGGACCTTCGCTGATCATTGCATACGCGCACTGCATTTCACACGGCATAAATATGACGCTGGGCTATCAGGAGCAGAAGAAGGCCGTCGCGTGCGGACATTGGCCGTTGTACAGATTCGATCCTCGCCTCAGGGAGCAGGGAAAGAATCCGCTGCAGCTTGATTCCAAGAGTCCTACGGGCGACTTCGAAGAATATGCGTACGGAGAGAACCGTTACCGAACGCTGAAGGAGTCAAAGCCGGAGGCGGCGGCGGAGCTGATGAAGCTTGCCAGTCAGGATGCGGCACAAAGATATGCGCTGATGGAGCAGCTTGCAAACTTGAACTGCGCCAAATAGTCTCAGAGAGGAGGTCTGGAACAAATGAGTAATCGTTTGAGCAAACCGCTGTATCTGATTCTCGCGGCCCTGGTTGTCCCGGCAGGGTGCCAGCGATATCAGCACAAAGAGGAACAGGTTGAGGTGCTCGCCCGTGGGCCGGACGCCGAGACAATTTCCGTTACGTCCGACTATGCGAGCAGGTCGATTGATGCAACGGGGGGATTAGATGCATGGAAAAGGGCGAAAGAATTACAGCTTGACTGTGTGGTGACTTTTTATCGCACGGACGGGAGCTTCTATCTGACCGAACAGAGCTACACGGTCTATCCGTGGTCGAATGTGCTTGAGATTTCAGCCAGGGAGCCTCAGGGCACGTTTGTCTGGCGGCTCGCCAAAGGGCAGCTCAACGTCGTGCAAGGCAGCGAGCAGGTTGAGAAGCTTCCCGTGGCGGTGGCGACACGTTGCTTTGCCGAAGCGATTTTGGATATCGTCACGGCCCCGGCGCGTTTCCTGGACAGGCCGGTTGCACTTAGCAAACAAGATACGGCTGTCAAAATGCACGGACAATGGTATTACCCAATTGCCAGAAAGGCCGAATCCGATGCAGAGACTTCGGCTGGCGTGACGGAAGCGATCTTTTATCAGGACAGAGACAATTCTCTTGTCGATATGATCGGATTTGCCTGCGCGAGGAAGGACAAATCTTTGGCCGTGCGCGGGTACGACTACAAGAAGATCGAGAAGGGCGGGGTCGTGCTGCCAACGCGAATGGAAATATTCAGCGCCCCCGCAGAAGCTGACTCACAACAGCGCCTGGTAAAGATAGATTGTCACGCGATGCGGCTGGTAAAGTAACATAGTGACGCGACTGGCGCGTGACGGACCATGCGTCGGTTCGTTACCTTAGAACAGTAAAATTCTCCGGGTCTTCGGTAAGATTTTCAACCCGGCAGGGCCGTGATTGCCTGTTCTGGTACTGTGGTAATTATCGGCCGCAAAAACACGGCCCATTTCTTGCACGAACCACCTCAGTTAACTTTCGCTGCTCCAGTAATGCGTCATTTCCAAAGAAGCAACGGTTCGGCCGCCATATCTCAATTGCCGGCTCACACCTAACTACTTGCCACTATTGCACTTGCAATTGCTAATAAGGCATTTCGTTTATTTGACGGATTTTTCTTAATGCCTGCTTCTTGCCACGTAACAGGTATTTTTTTTGGCACCCGCATGGCGGCGCACTGGCGTTGCAGATCCGCTCCAGAAGATTGCGCTTGAGACGCAAAAAAAGGTTAAGCAGGACAAGCGTTGAACCGATAAATCTCATCGAGTGAAAACGTGTTTTAGGCACTCTGTGAGGTTCGCAATGAAGATGGAGCTCGGCGTTTTGAAGAAGTTTGTTGCTATGGAGAAGACGGCCGCCAAAGGTAAAGACTTGAGGCGTTTTTGTGTCCTTTTCGCGTGTCTTTTACCCGTTTTGGTGGTGCTCTCGGGGTGCGGCAACAAATTTTTTGACCCGGCCCAGGTGGGACGGTTCCGGCCTGTTCCCGCCGTTAACGTGATACTGGATTCACTGGGTGTGGCCGAGGAGGCCACTGCGGCATGGGAAGGGGCGGAAGAGCCGTTACCCATCGACACGCTGGCGGGAAGATCCGATTACACCTTCAGGTCGGGAGACGTTGTCAACATCTCAATTTTCGAGCTGCTTCGAGAAGGAACGTTCCATACCACTAATTATGTTGTCACCGAAACAGGGAGGATCTCCATACCGGAGGTTGGAGTTGTTCAGGCGAAGGGCTTGACTGAGACACAGCTTGAGGATGAGATAAGAAAAATCCTGTCACCGAACATCCTGAAGAACCCAACGGTCACCGCGACTCTGGCCACGTCCCAGCAGCGGGCGTTTTCGGTATTGGGTGACGGCGTGCGGTTTCCCGGCCGCTATTTCCTCCCACGATATGATTTCAGGCTGACCGATGCCCTTGCGACGGCGGGTAGTCCGAGTCAGTTCAACGTAAGCTATATCTACGTATCTCGCGTTCTCGGGGACGACAAAGCCGAGCCGGGGCTGATCAACCCGGGGTTTGGCGAGCTCGAGCTGAAGGTCATTGAGCCGGAAACAACCAGACCGGATCTTCGCCAACGAAACACCGCCGCACCGCGGGCGCAATATCAATGGCCCAGAAGTAACGTGGTGATCGCCTCCTCTGAAATGATAATGGATACGGAACTTTCCACCTCAAGCCGTTCAGGACAGTGGAACAATCGCACAACCAATATGATGTACGCCAACAATGCAGGTAATTCATCCGGCCAACTCGCCCCACAGCAGAGAACAGATGAGCCGATAAGCGTCGATGATATATTGAAGACCTTATCTGAACGGACACGTCGCGAGCAAGACGCAAATGGGCAAACTCGGCCTCCGGAATCAACAAAGCCGCCTGTTACTCCGGGTCCGGCGGTTACCTCGCCGACAAACGGGCCGTCAGATGTCAGCATGGGCGGAAACGTCGAGTGGATCTTCCAGGATGGTAAGTGGGTTCAGGTCCAGGTGGGAGGTCAGAAGATGACCGAGCCAGAGCCGGGACAAGCCGGGAATGTCGAGTGGATATTTCAGAACGGTAGATGGATTGCGGTCCCGCAGGGAGTCCAGAAACCGGCCGATCAGGAGACTAAGCAGACCGGGCATATTGAGTGGATGTTCCAGAACGGCAAGTGGGTTCCGGTGCAAGTCGGACCGGCAGGACCTACAGAGCCGAGCATAGAAAAACAACCGCCGGAAAAGCTTCCTCCCTCAAGAGAAGAAATCGCCGCTCCCCAGGGGGAGCAGGAAGGCGCGAAAACACGGCTCATAAAGATTCCGGCCGATAAGCTGCTTGCCGGCGACCCCCGGTATAACATCATCATAAAACCGGGTGATTCAGTCTTTGTTCCTGTTGACATTGTAGGTGAATTCTGCATCATGGGTAACGTTAACCGTTCGGGGTACATCCCGCTTACGGGCCGACCGATGACGCTTAAGCAGGCCATCGCTGCGGCCGGCGGCCTGGGACCTCTGGCATGGCCCAAACATTGCGAGGTCGTCCGCAGAATTGGAAAGAAGAAGGAAGAAATCATCATGGTGGATCTGGACAAGATCGCCAGTGGTGAACAGCCTGATTTCTTCATTAAGCCGCACGATCTGATCAACGTCGGCACACACGCGACATCAAGATGGCGGGCTGTCCTGCGAAACGCGTTCCGGGCTACGTACGGATTTGGCTTCGTGTATGACCGCAATTTTGCAGACAGAGATTTCTACACGCACAGGCCGATCCCCGATTGGTTCTGACAAAGACACAGAGCGTAAACACAGAAATGTGAAATTCCCGGATCGCTCTGTCCGTGGATTTCTATCTTTTAGCTCTCAATATCGTGGACAAAGTCGCACGTATTACAGCCGAGGAGACCCATTTTGCCGGGTCTTCATTTTGTCACGGGCCGCTTCAAAAACATACGTGGCGTGAGCTGGGGCTGCATACTTACATTCGCATATTCGTTATCGGCGGACTCATCTGCTATCTCTTTCGCCGGGAGATTGGCGAGGTTATTGAGACGTGGTTTGTTGATAGTAGCTGGTCGCACGGTTTTCTCATCCCGCTTTTCAGCGTTTACTTTATTAACCAGAAGAAGGAACAGATTCTGCGTCTGTCGACCCGGCCCAATTACCTCGGCCTGTTGATGCTGGTTCTGGTCATTGCGTTTTACGCTCTAAACAGATTCAGCCCGTCAGGTTACGAGTACTTCTGCCGCATCTGCCCGATAGCAGCGGCCGGCGCGGTCGTGCTCCTTTTGGGGGGGGGGAGCCTTGTGAGATATACCTGGCTGCCCATTGGTTTCCTGGTCTTTGCCGTACCGCTCCCTGACAGGTACTACAAAGCCATGACAATACCGATGCGGCAATGGGCGGCGGCGGCAGCAAGCGGTTTGTTGAATCTGATTCCGGAACTGGAAGCGACAGCCAACGGCGTGGTGATAGATGTGCTTTACAGGGGAAAGGTGCTGGAACCCGGGCTGGATGTGGCCGAAGCGTGCGCTGGGATGAGGTTGCTGATGGCGTTTGTCGCCTTGGGCGTCGTGATGGCGTATGTGTACGAGCGGCCGTTGTGGCAGCAGATTATCCTGCTGGCCAGTACCGTACCGATCGCCATATTCTGTAATATTGTGCGCGTCACAGCGACGGGATTCATCTATGTTCTGATCCATCCCAAGTATGCTCAGGGCATCTATCACGACATGCTCGGATTGGCAATGCTGCCGTTAGCCTTTGGCTTGTATGGTTTCATTGCGTGGTTCATGTCGAGTCTGTTCGTACATGAATCAGGCGCCGTCTCAGAGAATATTGTGATTCGCAGGCGAAACGCATAATGCAGGACATGAAAAACAATCTACGGTTGTATCTACAGCCGGCCTTTTTGATAGGCGTGCTGGTTCTTGCCGCGGCAGGGGCGGGCATGTCTCTTACGATGCAGAAGTTAGGGATCATATTCGAGAAGGAGCCGCTGCCTCTGAAGAAATCCCTGGAACTGCTGGACGAAGCGAATTTGGCGCCGTACCGAGTCGTGCCGCCGAAGCAAAAGATCGAAAATCCAGAAATCTTGCAGTCGCTCGGCACCCAGGATTATATCCAGTGGGTTCTGGAAGATAGCGAATCGCAGGCGGGCAGTCCGGTAAATAAGTGCCTGCTTTTTATCACCTACTACCCGCTTCCGGACAGAGTGCCGCATGTGCCGGAAGAGTGCTGGACAGGAGGGGGCTACCAAAAGCTCAGGTCTGAGGCTGTGACCTTGAACATTAACAACGGCGCGGGTTTTGAGGTGGAAATCCCGGCCAGTTATCTTGTCTTTGGACCCAGGACGGCCGATCTGTGGCAGAGCAGCGTCAGAATCCCAAACCTGTACTTTTTTAAGGTCAACGGACGGTACGCGGGCAGCCGGGATGAGGCCCGACTGGCTTTAAATAAGAACCTTTTCGGCAAGCACTCGTATTTTTGCAAAGTGGAGTTGGTATTCAACATGAGTTCCGCCGCGCCGACCAAAGAAGAATCCGTGGCAGCGAGCGAAAAACTACTGGCTATAATTTTACCCATTTTGGAAAAAGAGCATTGGCCCGACTGGGAAAACGGAAAGGTTTCACGATGAGACGAACAATGGATATGCAATGCGAGGTCATGCTATGACGACAAGGAGGCTGAACAAGAAAGTCGCGTTTATCGGCTCGGGCGTCTTTTTACTGTTGCTGCTGGCGGCTATTGCAATCATTCTTCAGTTGGGCCGGAGTCCGGAGGAATATATCAAGGATGCTCAAGTTGCGCTACAGGCCGCTCACGATGCAGCGGACAAACAGACGAAAGAACAGAACTATGAGAAAGCCAAACGCAGCCTACAAAAGGCCTTCGGCAGCGCTCGAACCAATCCCCTCAGAGAACAGATTCTCTTTCGAATGGCGGACATGTATCTCGAAACCAGGGACTGGAACTACGTCCTTGGCTGCTGGGATCAGATTATTAAAGTGAATCCGAACAATGCGAAGGCTCGGTATGGCCGCTTGAAATACTTCTATGTGCTGGCCAACAGCGGCAGTGCAAACGCATGGCAACAGATACAGGAACAGGCGTCGGAATTCCTGAGTGTGGCCGAGAAAGGCGGCTTGCTCACGGAAAGTACGGCCCAGTGGGACGTGCCCGGAATAGAGCAGGAAGAGACCGGCGGGCGGCAATTGGGTTCATGCCTGTATTTGCTGCGAGGAAGGGCCGCCCTTGAGATGGCGGGCATGGGTACGGTAACAAATCCGGATGAAGTACTTGCCAAAGCCGTCGAGGACCTGACGAAGGTTCAGCAGCTCGATCCCAACAATATTCAGGCCTACCTGTATCTGGCGCGGGCAATCGCCACCAAAGGGGATGTTCTGGCTTCCAGAGGTAACTTTGAAGAAAAAGACAAGGCCGGCAAACAGGCCGTCGCAATCCTGGAACAGGCCGTTCAGCAAGCAAAGTCCGACCCAACCGCGCAGATCGACCTTCTAATGCTGAAGCTCAAGCTGGCCGCAGACAGAGGTGCGGCCCAGTTGAAGGAGCACATTCGCTTACTTGAGCCGGAGTATCTGTCGCTTGTAAGCAAATTCAGCTCGAGTGCGAAGGCGTTTGCGGCGCTTTCGACATATTATTCGGAGTATTCGCTGTACGCCGGGCCGCGCCTGAGCCCTGAAAATCTCCAGAAGGCGATTGAAGCTACAGAAAAGGCAATGCAACTGGACGCCGACAATGTGGATTATGCAATCGACGCGGCCAATCTGCATTATCGCAGCTTTTCTATCTATGATAATAAACCCCAGATCGACAAAGCGATCGAAGTGGCCAGGAATGCACTGACATTGCCAGGCGCACAGGATACGGCCGGACCCCGGCAGCGGCTGAACAAATTAAACCGGTACAGGCTCTACGCTCTTCTGGCGGGCTGTTATATTGAACAGATACTTAGCTCTCGTGAGACGCAAGCTTCATCGCTGACCGGCGCCTGGCTGGTGGGCGCAGAAGACGCTGTTCATCAGATCGAGCAGGTATTCGGCAGCGGCGACGAACCGCTGGTTGCCAAATGGAAAGGTATGCTCCAGCTTGCAAAAGGAGATCGAGACGCTGCCGTTCAGACATTGTACACGGCTTACGAGCGGCTTAAAGCCGTCATGCCGGCTCAGCCTCCATGGCCGAGAGATGTGGAGCTGGCGCAGCTTTCTTACACGCTCGCCGGGATTTTCAAAGACACCTCCGAGACCGGCGCCGTCCTTGATTTTCTCACCAGCGCCATCTACGCGGGCATCAGTGATATCAAGCCGCAGGCGTATCTGAATTATGTGAACGCTCTTTTATCACTGAATTACTACTCCGATGCCTTGAGGAACATTGACGCGTTTGACGAATACTTCGGCTCCAGCCGTGCAAGCCAGGAGCTTCGCATCAGGACGTATATCGGCGCCAAGCAATTTGGTGACGCGGAAAAAAGCCTTGCAAACATGCCTCCGGATGATCCTGACGCGGTTGAGCTGCGTCTGGCGCTGTCCCATGCCCGGGTCCGGGACATTCGTTTAGCGATCAGGCAAAGGAAAAGCCCGGCGGAGACCGCTGTTGCTCTTCAACCGGGAAACGGACTGGTTGATTCACAAATGGATATCCCACAGTCCGTGACCAAAGAACTGCAGGACTGCAGCCAGCTCGAAGGCGAGCTGCTCGTCAGGCTATTGGCCCTTGAGCCCAATTCCGTTGAACAGGCGACAATTGTAAGTGTCTGCGGCAATCTGATATCGCTGGGCAAGACCGATCTGGCCGGGAATGTAGTCGCGCGATATTCGGAGCGTTTCCCGTACAATCCCGCGGTGCTTGTGTATAAGCAGATACTCTCTGAGCCCGATCCGGCGAAGGTCTCACAGCAGAGGCTGAAGGAAATAGAAGAGCAATCGCTGTCAGGTATTGCTGATCCCATTGCTCGGGCGCTGGAACTGGGCGTTTTTTACCGACGACACAACGAGCTTGAAAAGGCATCCTCGCAGTTGAGAAAAGCTTTCGAGGCAGGCATTTCACAGCAGTCTGCTTCCGGGGGGCCTGTTTCAGACCGGACAAAACTTGCGGCAAACTATCTTTTCGATATAGCGCTCGGAACCAAGAACTGGGAGTTGGCGGCAGAGATTACGAAGACGGCCCGCAGCCAGAATCTCGACAACTGCCAGGGGCAGATCTTTGCGACCCGTCTGGCCCTGGCCAAAGGCGAATTGCAGGATGCACTGGTCAGAGCCAATGAGTGTCTCAAGCAAAAGCCGATATTCTCATACGCCTTTATGCTCAGGAGCGAGATTCAGGCCGCACTCGGAAACGAGCACGCATCTATGGAGGATATTCGCAAAGCGGCCTCGCTGAATCCGATGGATGGCACGATTGCCAGAGGATTTGCTGGTGCACTGTACCTTCGGAATCAGAAACTGGGCGATAGTGTTACCACCGCCCAGGTTACCGAGGCCAAAGATGCACTGCTGCGAGCCATGTCGCTGAATCCGGGCGATCTGGCGCTGCAGGGCTTGTACGCAGAGTATATAACGGCCAGCGAGCCGTCAAGGGCCGTGGCGATTCGACAGGGCTTGCAACAGGCTGATCCGAGCATCGACAACGCTGTACTGCTTGGAAAGCTGGCAACGGAAGTCGCCGTTAAAGAAGCTGATCCGAAAACAAAGGAAGCGATGTTTGCTGTTGCCGCTTCGGCTTTCGAGCAGGCTAAGCAAATAGACCCTCGCGACAAGCGAATGCTCTATTATTATGCGGAATACTTCCGCGCCAGAGGGCAAGGGCAGGAGGCCATGAAGCTGTTGCAGGAATCGCAGGACGGCAAGTTGCTCTGGGACCATTATTTCCAGGCCGGGCAATACGAAGAAGCCAGGAAAGTCCTGGAGCAGTTGTACGACGGCGGGACCAAAGACAGCGGGGTACTCAAGGGCCTGCTGCTTGTCGCAGAGAAAACGTCCGACACAGAAGCCGTGAAGAAATATTCCGAGGCACTCGTGTCACTTGAGAACACGGTGGAGAATAATCTCTCGCAAATCCAGTCCTTCCTGAGAGTCGGCCTTGTGAAAGAAGCCGAATACAAGCTCCAGAGCTTCAAGGAGAAATATCCGAACGAGTCTCGAGCGATGCTGCTCCAGGCATGGCTGCTCATGCGACAGGGGCAGCTCGAAAAGGCATTGGAGCTGACGAACAAGTACCTCCAGGGCAATCCCGACAACGCAGCGGCATGGCGTCTGAAAGGAGAAATACATTTCTTCCGGGAAGACTACGATCAGGCGATCAGTGATTTCACGAAAAGCAAGCTGCTGGCGGACGAGCCTTCCGTGCGGTTCTCTCTTGCAAGGACTTACCAGCAAAAGGAGCGATACGAGGACGCATTGACGGAACTGAAAACTATAATGGACGCGCCGGGTTTTTCCCTGCAAGCCCGGGCGCTTCTGGAGCGAATTTATTTACGACTTGACAGGAAACAGGCGCTAAAAGCTCTTTATGAAGAGACTGTGCAGAAATTCCCACAAAACGCGCAGTGGCTCGACCGGGCCGGGGCCTTTGCCATCAAGTTGGGTGAATTCGAGAAAGCCGAGCAGTTATTCAAGAACGCTCTTGCGGCCGGAGGCGAGCCGAATCCCAGCCGACAGAAGGCCGACGAGATGCAGGATGTGCTCTATGCGTCGGCGCTCGATGGGTATTTCAAAGCGCTCATCGCCGGGGCAGGGGTACCCAACACACGGAACTGGAATCCGGCGAAGCTGAATTTTGTGTTTGACGAGGGCGGCAAGCATATTGACGGTCGGCTTGCCCATATCGCCTATTTGCGGATGGCCCAGACTAAGCTTCTCCTCGGCGACAGAGCTGCTGCTACAGAGTATTGCCGGAAAGCCGTCGAAAAAGCCGGCGATAATGAGACCCTTGCCGCCGATGTTCTGCTGAAGATGTATTCCATTCTCGGAAGCAAAGAGGTGTACGATTATTGCAGGGAAAAGCTGCAAACCAACCCTGATTCGCTCTCGGCGAACCTGACGATGTTTGATCTGGCGAGAATCAGCGGTGAATATGACAAAGCTATAGATTATATCGACAAATGTATCAAGCTTGCCGGCTCAGATGAGCTGGGCAGAGTCAATTACACCATGAAAAAGGGCGATATCCTGATCCGGGCCTATGAAAAAAGCTCCGATAAAACTTATCTGAAAGCCGCTGTCGCAGAATACGAAAGTCTGCTGGCCAAAATGCCGAATAGTACAGGTGTTACGACGGTTCTGAATAATTTGGCGTACGTGCTTGCCGAAAACAACGAAAGGCTTTCGGACGCCCTTGAATATGCGAAAAGGGCTCTGAACGCCAGGCCGAACAATCCGGTTTTACTGGACACGTATGCATACGTTTTGCTCAAGAACGGCAAGGTTTTTGAAGCTGCCGAGTCGCTGGCGGCTGCTATGCAGCAATTTGAGCAGGACAGAATCCCGGTGCCGGCGGACGTTTACGAGCATAAAGGCATGATAAAGGAAAAACAGGGAGCAAGGCCTGAGGCGCTTTTAGCGTACAAACAAGCGCTGGTGGTCGGCCAGGACAAATTATCGCAGAAAGCGAAACAGCGAATAGAAGAGGCTGTTTCGCGTGTTTCGCCATAAGGACCTGTGCGAAGAGCGCTGCGCTGAGCGCAGAAAGCACACGTTGTTTAGTGCCGCTCATTGTGAACGGAGATCAAGATGCCAGAAGACAGACCGGTAGCTGCAAACAGGATGGCACGGCCGGCCGGGCCGCAAATTCAGACGGCTGCCTCCCTGACGCCGAAAGAGGTCTTCGGGATCGTGCGCCGCCACATTCTGCTGATAAGCTTCCTGACGTTACTGGGTTTGGCGGCCGGAGGGGGGGCATGGATGCTCTTGCAGAAGTATCTTCCAAAGTACACGGCCCAAACCTATATTCAAGTTCTGCCTCCGGTCGAAAAAGATCCGCTGACTATCACGACGATTCAGTTGCAGAAAGATATTCTGTATGAGCATCGTCAATCCATAGCCAGCCTTCTAAAACAGCAGCGCACCCTGGAAGATCTGCTCGACCGGGACGCCGTCAAAGAAACCAATTGGTTTGCAGGATGGAATGGGGACAGAAGAAAGGCCCTCAAGTCCCTGGAAAAAGATTTCGGGGCGTACGCTCACAGAGACAGCGCCTTCGTCGAGCTATCGATGAGCTGTCAAGCCGCCAAGGAAGCGGCGGACATCGTGAATGAGATGCTGAAGCTGTTTCTTGCCCAGCAGGGAACCACCGAACAACAAGAGATCTCGAACAAACTGCAACGGCTCGAAGAGCAGCGAGTGCGGATTCAAAGCGAATTGGACGCCGCCAACAAAGGGTTGGATGACATCCGTGCCGCGTACGATATAACGGACCTCGAGAGGCCGGCAGGACGTTACTTCCAGCATACGATCACGTTACGTCTGAACAGTCTGGAGCTTCAGAAAAACGAGCTTGATCTGGCCATTCGCCAGCTTCGGGCCGACATAGGCAACCTTCAGGAGCTGGCCACCGGGCCGATTACCGAGCAGGTCGAATTCGCGATAGAAAAAGACCCGGTCATGGTTACGCTTGCTGAACAGCTTGTGTTTTTGGAGGCCCAGCTCTCGGGCCGGCTGACGAAATTCGGCGAAAATCACAGAGACGTGCGCCAAGCAAGAGAGCTCCTCGAAGAGACCAAAAGAAGGAGAGAGCAGAGAAAAAAGGAAATCGCGGAGCAGACGAGGCGGGCGCAGCTCGAAAACGCCCGGGACGGATTAATCGTGCTGCAGGAACGGTTCGAGCAGCTCGAAAAACTGCGGGAAGAAGCGGAGGCGAAGAAAAAGCAGCTCGATCTTGCACAGATACAATACGAGAAGGGCATGAAGATACGAGACGAACGGCTTACCATGCTGGACTCCATCAAGGAGCAGATCGAGAAAATGAAGACGCTTCACGATGACCCTGAGACACCCAAGGTGCTGGCCGTCGGGCCTGCACCGATCCCTCTGGAAATGGTGTTCTCCCGGCAGTGGTGGCTCTGGTTCCCAAGCGGCACGATACTCGGGTTACTTTTTGGCATAGGGCTGACTTTCCTTGTCGAACTGGCGAATGACCTGGTCCGGACGCCGAGCGACGTTGCCCGATTCCTGCGGATTCCGCTTTTGGGCATCATCCCGGACGCCTCGGAGGATAGCCAGGTTCGCGGAATCGACCTCTGCCACGCCGTGCGTAAAGCCCCTTATTCGGTCACCAGCGAAGCTTACAGACAGTGCCGGACGAACCTGAAGCTGTCCGGACCTGCGGAGTCTCTCAAGACATTGCTTATTAGCAGCGGCATGGCGGGCGACGGTACGACGTCCGTGGCGGTCAATTTAGCCACGTCCTTAATCGCCGCGGATAAAAAAGTCCTGCTGATCGACGGCAACTTCAGGCAGCCGAATCTGCACACCCTGTTTCCGAAACCCCAGACGATCAACGCCCGCGAGCGTTTTGATTTCGGATTGAGCAGCGCTCTGACCAACCAATGCGCCGCTCAAGAAGCGGTGCGTTCCAGCGGCATAGAGGGCCTGGACATAATCGATTGCGGGCCGATACCCGCTAATCCGGCGGAGCTGCTCGGAACCCTGCGGATGGAAGAGCTGCTGCGGGAGCAGCGAAGAAACTACGACTGTGTCATTATTGATGGGCCGCCCATCCTGCTGGTCAGCGACGCCAAGGTGCTGGCGAGGCTGGTGGATGCAACCATTCTCATATTCAACGCCGCCGCGACAAGCAGGGGCGCCGCCCAGAGGACGATCCGCGAACTGAAGGAAGTCAACGCCAACGTAGTCGGCTGTGTGCTCTTCGCCGCCAGAGCCATAAGAGGCGGGTATTTCCACGAACAGTTCAAATCCTACCGAAAATATCAGAAGAAGGCTCAACTTGCCGGTAGTACAACATAGATCCCTCCGATATAATATAGTAGGTGCCGTTGACGCTGTACTGCGAATTGCTTTGCATGAGGCTGAATAAATGGAGAAATTCCTGGTGACCGGCGGAGCCGGCTTTATTGGCTCACATATTTGCAGAAAACTCGTCTCACTGGGCTGTTTCGTACGAGTCCTTGACAATCTGCTTACGGGCAAGAAGAGCAACCTGGCCGGCGTCATAGAGAAGATTGAATTCATCGAGGCCGATATGGGCGATCCACAGGTCGCCCGCTCGGCCATGAAAGATATCGACGTCGTTTTGCATGAAGGAGCCTTACCCTCGGTTCCTCGCAGCGTGGATGACCCTGCGGCCGCGCACAGGCATTGCGTCGATGCGACGTTTACACTTCTATTGGCCGCACGCGATGCCGGCGTGAAGCGTTTTATTTATGCCGCAAGTTCCTCGGCATACGGCGATACGTCGACGTCGCCGAAGGTCGAGACGATGCCGCCCAGCCCGCTTTCGCCGTATGCAGTAGGCAAGCTGGTTGGAGAGTATTACTGCTCAGTTTTTTCCAGCGTATTCGGCCTTGAGACCATTTCGCTGCGGTACTTCAATGTTTTCGGTCCCTACCAGGACCCTGCAAGCCAATACGCCGCTGCTATTCCCGCCTTTGTGACAGCCATGCTGAAGGACAAATCGCCGACGGTTTACGGCGACGGCGAGCAGAGCCGGGATTTCACGTATGTGGACAACGTGGTCGAAGCCAATCTGCTTGCCGCGCGCGCCAAACGCACCAACGGCCAGGTTATAAACATCGCCTGCGGCCAGGCCGTTACAGTCAACGCAATTATTGATATGATCAATGATTTGCTGGGCAAAAGCGTAAGACCCACGTACGTTGCCGCTCGCCCCGGCGACGTCAAGCACTCTCTGGCCGACATCACCCTGGCTCGAAAACTCATCGGCTTCAAACCGACTGTACAATTCAGAGAAGGTCTTGAAAAAGCAATAGAGTGGTACCGCAATAACCTTCTATGATTTCGACGAGGCTGACAATGCCCGCTGTCACGACTGGGACGAAAGCAATGAGGATTTGGGGCGGCTTACCTACTGCAACTGCTCTTTCAAGTTCTGAGCGTTTTGGATCAGCTCCTCCGGGCTGACGGGCTGGATGGGCGAAAGTTCAAAAGTCCATTCGTAAGAATTGACGATTCTGCCCGGGTAAACAATCTGAGCGAAGAAATCGCATGGAAAACTGTCATACCAGGGGCCCTTTAGCTCTTGGGGAGTTTTCAGCGTTTGAAAACCTTCTTTGCTGAGCCTGACGGAGTAATAGCCGTACCAGTCGAAATTCACCGTTACGGGAGATTCGCCGATTTCCTCGTCGTTCAGCAAAACCAATGCGCCTTGCGGCTGAGTGTTGATAGTCAGTTTGCGCTCGACACAGCCTGGGACCAACACCCCAGCGATGAGACCGGCGACAATCAGGTAAGGCAGCTTTGGCTTTGCCATGGTATATATCCTCAAGTTATTCAGGCTCAATGAACGGTCTTATTATAAGGGAAAAGTGGAAAGATGAAAGCTTAAAGGCCGCGGTTCCGTTTTCAGTCCGCCGGGACGCACCTGCCCTGGGCCCAGGTCCGCAGACACTGGACCTGTTCGGCCAACGTCACTGAAAGGGGCGGCGAAGTCTCCAGCGCCGAGAGGATTCGCTCGGTGCTCAGGCCGCTCTTATCCGCATAGGCTTCATGCAGCGCAGAAATGATGCCCTGTTCAATCTCGGCGCCGCTGTAGCCTTCGGACGCCGCAGCCAAGGCGTCCAGGTCGAATTTATTCGGGTCCCGCTTGCGCTTGCTCAGATGAATGGCGAATATTTCCCTTCGCACGTCTTGTTTGGGCAGGTCAACGAAGAAAATTTCGTCGAAGCGGCCCTTACGCAAAAGCTCCGGCGGCAGCGCATCGATGTCGTTGGCCGTCGCCACGACGAAGACCGGCGTTTCACGCTCCTGCAGCCAGGTCAGCAGCGTGCCGAACATTCTTTTCGAGAGCCCACCATCGGTGCTCTGACTGGCTGCCGAGGCAAAGCCTTTCTCGATTTCATCGATCCACAAAACCACCGGCGACATGGCCTCGGTCTGTCGCAGCGCCTCGCGAAGATTACGTTCGGACTCGCCCACGAAGCTGGCGTACAAAGTGCCCGGGTCCAATCTCAGAAGCGGCTGATGCCAGGCGGTGGCTATGGCCTTGGCGCACAGGCTTTTGCCGGCCCCCTGAACGCCGAGCATGAGCACGCCTTTGGCGGGTTGCAGGCCAAAATCCTCGGCTTTGGAGCTGAAAGCGTCTTTGCGTTTTTCCAGCCATTCCTTCAGACGCCTCATCCCACCAATTTCGCACAAGTCCAGCGGGGTCCGGATATACTCGAGCAAGCAGCCTCGCTGAAGCATCGTTCGCTTGCTGGCAATGACAATGTTGATGTCGTCGTCCGTGAAGGATTTGTCCCGGGCGACTGTATCGACGATGATGCGTTCGGCCTGGCGGCGCGTCAGGCCGCGGAGATTGCGGACTACTGCATTCAGGCCCTTCTGCGTAAGGCCGATTTCGATAGAGGTCTTGCGGTGGAACCGGCTCAGCGTCGTTCGGATGATATCGAGGAGCTCTTTTTCATCAGGGAAAGAAATCTCAAAGGGTCTCGCATAGGCCCTGATGGCATCGGGCAGTCTATCGGCACCATCAATGATCACGAGGGTATTGCCGTTTTCCTCGAAACGGTCGATCGTCTCTCGCAGGATTCGCAGCACTTGGCCGCTATTGAGATGCTCCGCCAGATCGAGGGTTACACAAATCGAGCCTTCTTTAGCGTCGGCGAGGCGCCGAAGCCCGGCAGAGGGCGTCTCAGTGTCCGCAATAGAAGGGCTGTCGGTCATGAGGCCCTCGCGGACGCCACCGGCAACGGACCAGATCAGCATGTTGCCCTTCTTGTCGAGGACAACCTGGCGTATGATTTCCAATGCGTAGCGTTCCTCGTACGTCGCGATCGATATGCAGCAATAACCTGCATTGATAAGTTGTTGAAGCTGCTCGACATCGTTCATAGAGTACCATCCAAAACACTCACACGGCGGTCCGGACCGTTTCCCGGGGTCTGCCGGGGTGCAATTTTGGGTTGTTCACATACGCCCTTAAAACAACTACATGAATCGTTCGCTCAGACTATTGAACCTCTGCAATACTTTATTCATTATAAACGAAACGCCGCATGATAGAAGCTTAAAGTTGAGTCCTGAAACGGCAAACGCGTGCAGAATTTTCTTGATTTGGTTACTCGATAAAAGAGAAAGTCGCAGGGGCCATTCAAAATCATTGACAGGATCGCTCACGGGAGTTAACTTGTCCTGAAAATTTAGAGTTTTGGCCTTTTCTGGTGGTGCCGTGATATGAACATTTTGCTGACTTGGCTGAGTGATTACATCAAGATTGACCGCTCTGCAGAGGAAATCGCAGAGATTCTGAGCGACCTGGGCCTTCCCTGCGAGGGGATAGAACATCGCGGCGACGACGCTGTGATCGATGTCGAAGTCACGAGCAACCGCGGGGACTGCTTAGGTTATATCGGTATCGCCCGCGAGCTGGCTGTGGCGATAGGCGCCGAATTAAGGTTACCGAAGTTCGAGCTGATTGAATCAGATAAGGACGTCACGGAATTTGCAAGCGTGCAAATCGATGAGCCTCGTTTATGCGGCCGATATACGGCCCGCATTATCGAGGGGGTCAAAGTTGGTCCCTCTGCGGATTGGCTTCGAAAGCGGCTGGAGGCGGTGGGACTGCGCAGCATCAACAATGTGGTCGATGCGACCAACTACGCCATGATGGAGACCGGCCAACCGCCGCACGCTTTCGATTACGCCAGGATAGCCCAGGGCAGGATAATCGTCCGAAAAGCCGTAGCGGGGGAACGAATCGTCAGCATAGACGGCACGCAATGCGATCTGAACTCCGACATGCTCGTTATTGCCGATAGCCGTCGCCCAGTTGCCATAGCCGGTGTGATGGGAGGGCTGGAAACAGAAGTCGGCGAAGCAACGACAACGATCCTTCTGGAGGATGCTTATTTTGATCCGGTCAGCATCCGCACGACCTCTCGCAGGCTCCATCTGCCCTCGGAGGCGTCTTTCCGGTTCGAGCGATATGTCGATATTGAGAGTGTGGACTGGGCCTCTAAACGAACTACGCAGTTGATCACTCAAGCCGCAGGTGGAAAAGTAGCCAAAGGTGTAGTGGACATTTATCCCGGGAAACCGGCAAAGAAAGAAATAACGCTACGACTTTCGCGATTGAATAAGCTGCTTGGTATCGAGGTTCCTCCAGACAGAGCTGTGCAAATCCTCTCGGCACTGGGTTTTCAACCGAAAATAGAGGGTGACCTTGTGGCCTGCACCGGCCCTTCGTGGCGCAATGATGTTTACCGTGAGGTGGATTTGATCGAAGAGGTCGCTCGCGTTCATGGTTACCACCACGTCCCGACGGAGCGAAAGATCAAGATCGAGGTGGTCCCCGCGGATCGTCGGCAGAAGCTTAGCCAGGCGGTTAGGACATATCTCAACAGTTGCGGCTTCTATGAGACCGTCACGGTGAGTTTTGTCGAGACTTGCGTTGCCGATCTTTTTGTCGAGGGCGGAGCCAAACAGCATCTGGCCGTCAGAGATGAATCGAGGAAGACTGCTAACCTGCTTCGTCGGACGCTGATCTGCTCGCTGCTGAACGTTCTGAAAACGAACATGAACGCCAAAAACCTGCCGTGCAGAGTATTTGAGATTTCCGATACCTTCGTGCCGGGAGATGAGCAGGGCGGCAAGCTGCCTATTCAGAAGGCCAAACTCGCGATGGTCTGTGACAGCGATTTCAGAGATCTGCGAGGAGTTATCGAAGGATTGGTTAGCAATATTGATAACGATGCAGAAGTGGTCTTTACCCCTGCGAGCCTCATCTGGGCGCAGACCGGCGCCACAATCCAGGTGAACTCCCAAACGGTCGGCTCGGCCGGTGTTATCTCGCCGGCGGTCAGTGAGGGGCTCGATTTGAAGGATGTCCCAGCCTGTGCCGCTGAGATTGAATTCGATACGCTGCTGTCTCTGTCTAAGCGTCAGGTAAGAGTTAAGCCCATCCCGAGGTTCCCCGCAATCCGGCGAGACCTCTCCATCATAATAGATGAAAGCATCCGATGGGTGGATATCATGGAGGCTGTCAAGACCAGAACCTCGCCTGAACTTCAGAGCGTTGATTTCGTTGGTATCTACCGCGGACAAGGCATTCCGTCGGGCAGAAAGAGCGTCACGTTCTCGCTGTGTTTCAGAGATGAAGACGGGACGCTGACTCACGAAACGGTTGATCATTTGGAAGCAGACATCGTACAAAGCCTTTCCGAATCTATCGCAGCCGAACGGCGCACTGCATAATTCGGCCCGATAGTGTAGTATTTTTGCCTAAGGACATGGCTTTCGTGTGCGAGGAGAAATCCTGGCGGCCTCACGCGGCGGTCCGCTCGGATTTCCAGTACGTACCCCACAGGCCGCTATGATAGAGGCTGGCCAAGGCCATCATCGCTTC